>ERZ808051.1458-NODE-1458-length-15604-cov-11.613254_pt1 | contig 15604 bp, 18 predicted proteins | sample MGYA00380199_ERZ808051 | MGnify/ENA primary metagenome ERZ808051 (study PRJEB31490, sample SAMN06133391) | mouse gut metagenome | isolation source: J11 | host: mice | place: China: Chengdu | collected 2015-05 ...
GAAAAGCTTATTCTCAAGCCTTTCGCCCATCATTATCATAGAAGATCTGTATTTACAGACTTTTTTTCATAGTCTCAATTTTTTGAACCGTAATTATTTCCGATAATAGGCTGAATACCTTGACTGATACCGCTTGCGGGCATGATAACGAAAGTCATAATACTGGAAACAACGGCATAAACGCTGATCGCAATATCTCCGCCATACGTTCCTAACTGGCTGTTGTAAACAAGGCTGATGAAACCCATAGCCATTTGTGCAACAAAGAATGAGAAGCCGCAGGAAATGATTTGCAGGCATAGCGCCTTTTCCAAATGGAATGTATTTTTGGAAATCGTTACTTGTGTTTTCTTTCCAAAGACAAGATATGCGCCAAACAAGGCAGAAAAAACCTGTCCGATTACGGTTGCACTGGCAGCGCCAACAACACCCCAGTCAAAAATAATGATGAAAACAGCGTCCAACACAATATTTGTGACAGCTCCTATTCCTGTTACACACATTCCTAAAACCGGTTTGCCGGATACACGGACAAAATCGCAAAATAACTGCGAAAAACCTTGAAAGAGACAACCCAATGCAACAATTCTGTAATAGGAAATCGCATAAGGGTAAGATGTTTCTGTAACGCCAAAAAGTTTTAAAATGGGTTCGGGAAACAGCCGTCCGTTTAAGTAATCTACCGATTTTTCGTTCATTTTTATAACCTCCATAGAACTTATTTAGTTTACTAAGTATATGGGTAAAAATGCCGGATAACGAATTTTAGGAAATATTATCAAGCATTTTTTCAACAACACTGAAAAAAACATCAAGGTCATTTTCTGAAATCCCCTGTGTTAATTCTTTTTCTAAGTTCAGTATATCAGCCATAACAGTATCCTTGTATTGTAGAGCTTTCTCACTGACAATGATTTTTTTCCAACGTGCGTCATTTTCAGCAGCTTCACGGTAAATTAAACCATTCTGCTCCATTTTCTTTAAAAGTACGGTTGCTGTTGAAGGGCGCAGACTGTATTCTTCTTCAATATCTTTCTGGAAAACATCACTTGTCTGTGCCAAAAGGAAATGCAATACTTTCCCCTGTGAACCGCTGAAATTCTCTTTGCTTGAAAAAGCGTCAATTTTTCTGCGTAATTTATTTGATAATTTACTGATATAACGTGCGGCGTGTCTGTTTTGGTTCATAAGCTATCCTCTGGTTACTTAGCAAACTAAGTATAATGAACGAAATGAGGATTGTCAAGTAGGTATTTTCTATTTTAGATCTAAAGGCAAGAACCATATTATATCTCCCGCATATAGATCTTTTCTAATTCTCCCCAAGGTGCCATTTTTTTGTCAATGACTTTAAAACCATACTTTTCGTATAAATTTTTATGGTCACTAACCAAATAAACTTGATGAAATCCCTGTGTCCGTAAATAAGATATAGCATAAGAAATAAGTTTTTGGCTTAGGCGCTGCCCTCTGTACTTTTCATCAACAAACATATAGCCAATATAAGGTGTGTATGAAACATTTGGAATACAATCACTTTTTGCAACAGTACAGTATCCCGCAATATCATTTTCGTGCAAAGCAACTATCACACGTTCCCAATCTGTAAAAGTACTGTTAGACATATTTTGGGATAGAGATTTTCCGGCTATCCACGAGCAGTTTTGTGCAAATTGACTTACTTCTCTCCACATACCATCAGATGCTGTAATTGATAAAAAAATCATGGTATTCCGTTCTCCCAATACCATAGTCATGTGTCCTTTCTGAAAATTAGAGTGATTGTTTTGATATTATCATGTTACATCTGCTCCACAACTCGTCTTTATATGAAAACACATCTTTGTCAATATTTCTTTCAACAAATCCGACTTTTTCATAACATTGCTTCGCTAATGTGTTTTCATTGAAAACATTTAGTTGAACCGCATTTGCGCCGGTTATGTGAAAGGCATATTGCAGAGCCAGATTCAGCATTTCTTTTCCGTAACCTTTTCCACGTTTGATTTTGTCAACGATTATAAATTTAAGAAAACCGATATTATCTGCTGTATTGACAGAATAACAGAAGAAACCTACTGCCTGTCCATTATTTTCAGTTGCTACATATGCACTGTCCGTCCAGTCCATTGCATTTTTTTCTAAAAAATCATGGAAAGACTGTTGCGTGATTGGATATGGTAAGCGGTTTGCACACCAAAAGGCATGAGTTCTTTCGCCATCAATCCATTTTGATACATATTCGTAATCTTTGCTTGGTATATACGGTCGGATTCTCATAAATGGAATCTCCTCTCTCAAAACCAACTTCTGCGACTAATCTCAAATTTTTTTGATTTTCCGAAATGCTCCATAAAGCTGTAATTCGGGGGACGTCTGCATTCTTTAATTATTCTAGCATAATTCAGACAATACAGTGACAAAATTTATCAGAAATGCTTTTTTAGTAAAAGAATAAATTACCATTGTTTTCGTCAAAACTTCGCTGCCCGAATTGATGGATTAAGCTTTTGACGAAAGACTGATGAATATTGGCAAAGAAATTATAAATACAGCAGAAGTGGTTGAAAACTGAACGTAAAATGGTAAGATATTAACAATGGGAAACCTTATGCCTGCTCTGGCAGCATGTTGAGAAGAAAATATGGGGAGGTCTTATTATGAAATGTAAAGTATGTGGTTCTGAAAGCGGTAAATATCCTTTGTGTAAAGAATGTAACAGAAAAAAGGAAATAGGAGAAATTATAAAATGTCCGAATTGTCAAAAATGGCATTATGCGAATAGATCTTGTGCTGAAGATTTGGAAAGCAGTGAAGAAAAATTTCTCTACGATTTAAAATTCTCATTGGTAACAAAGACAGAGATGGAATACTTAAATTGCATTAAAGCGGTATTACCTGAAAATTGTTTGGTCCAGGCTCAGGCAAATTTGGCTTCATTTATTGTGAGAACGGATAATGCAAGATTCCAGAATGAACTATATAGAAATGTTGACTTCATTATTACGGACACAGCTTATCGACCGCTGGTAGTAGTGGAAATCAATGATCAAACTCATTTGACGGAGGATAGGAAAGAACGAGATAGAAAAGTTGCTAATATTTGTGAAGAAGCTGGTATACCTATTATTAAATTATGGACATCTTATGGAGTAAATCAGGAATATATTAGGAAACGGATTACAGAAGCTATTTCTTCATTACCGATAAAAAGAGTTCATCATTTTATCAAAGAAAGAGAACCGGAAAAAATCACACAGCCTGTTCAGACAACGGCGGCGCAGGCTGGCAGGCAAAAGGGATGTTATATTGCAACTTGTGTGTATGGTTCATATGATTGTCCTCAAGTATGGATGCTGCGTAGGTTTCGTGATGAGAGCTTAAGGCAAAAATGGTTTGGGCGCATGTTCATAAAGCTGTATTATGCAGTTAGTCCTGGGCTTGTGAAATTGTTTGGAAATAGAAAGTTATTTAAAACGATAGGAAGAAAGTGTTTAGATGTTATGATTTTACAGCTTAAAAAAGCAGGGATCAAAGATACTCCATACGTGGATATGGAATGAACTGGCAGCGGAAGAATACATAGAACAGGAATGGGTATGAGAAATTGAATTAATATATTTTAATAAAGATAATGAAGAACCTATTCTGTGTTATAATTTGTTACAGGTATATCCTTGAAGTTGGCAAGTTGAATTTATCTGGAGGATAGTTATGAATAAAATTATCACGATCTGCGGCAGTATGAAGTTTCAGGAGCAAATGATAGAGGCTGCTAAAAAGTTAGAATTGGAAGAACATTACATCGTGATTCAGTGTGTCTATTTTGATAAAAGTGAGATATTATCTTCTAAGGAAATTAATGTATTAAATGAACTGCATTACAGGAAAATTGAAATTAGTGACGCCATATACGTTGTGAACGTAGGCGGACATATTGGCGAATCAACGCAAAAAGAAATAGAGTATGCCCATTCTTTGAACAAAGAGGTCTTGTTTTTGGAACCGATCGGTAAATTTTAATACACTTGCAAATACTTATAAGGTACCATGAAGAAGCTGCGGGAGCTTGGAAATTTACTGCAAGTGTAGCAGAGCGTGCTGATGATCTGAATGAGATGATATATGATGAAAATGTAAAGATGGTATTCTTTGGTGGAGGTTATGGAAGTGTGGATTTACTTCCGTATATAGATTATAACAGAATAAAAGCAGCTCCAAAGCTTTTTTGAGTTATAGTGATGGGACATCTATACTTAATGCTATATATGCTCAAACCGGCATAACGACATACTATGGGCAGACTCCGGGACTATTTGATAATATCAGCGAATATGATAAAAGGCAGTTTGTTTCGCATTTGATTAATGGAACAAGTAACAGGGTTGTTGTTTGGACATTATTCAGATGATATTCCGCCGCTGCTGTTTGAAGTATTGGAACGGTTTGGGAAAAAATACAATATTCCAGTGGCTTATTGTGATGATTTTGGTCACGGATCCAATCATGCAATTTTTCCTATTGGAAGAGGGGCGGTTTTAGATACAAAAAATAAAACATTAGTATTTCGATAATGGATTGTTTTATACTTGGGGTACTAAAATGGCTCTGTTTTTATAAAGTGATAATTGCCTGGGAGGAATATATGAAATGTGATGAGATAATTGAGAATAATAAAACATATTGGAATGACCATGCTGATTTGTGGTTTGGAACAACTGCACTTCCGGTGTATGGGGTACGATTTCCAACAGAAGATGACTTGCATTTGTTCAACGATGTTGCTGGGAAGAAAATGTTGGAGATATGCTGTGGCAGCGGACATTCCTTAAAGTATAATGCTGAAAAAGGTGCAGGAGAGCTATGGGGAGTTGATCTGTCCCAAAAGCAGCTTGATAATGCAGCAAAACTTTTAAGTGACAGTGGATATTCGGCAAAGCTATTGTGCTCGAAGATGGAGGACGAACTTGATGTGCCTAAAGGGTATTTTGACTATGTATATTCCATCTACGGAATTGGATGGACAACTGATTTACAGGGGACATTTGATAAGATCGCTTCTTATTTAAAGAAAGATGGTATTTTTATATTTAGTTGGCATCATACATTGAATTATTGTGTGGCATGGTCATGTGATGAACGTAAAGATGTTATTGAGGATGAAAAGTTGGTAATGATGAAGAGTTACTTTGACGAATCATACTTCAGAATGCCTGTACATGATAGTGAAATTATTCTGTGTAACAGAAAGATATCAACATATATTAATGCATTGGCAAAAGCCGGATTTGCAGTGGAACAGTTAGTGGAAGAGGCAGATCATGAATCACTAAATGCCAGGGGAGATGTTGACCCTAAAACAAAGAAAGCTAAAATGCTGCCTATTTCGTTCTGCATTAAGGCAAGAAAACTTTAACTTTGCCGTATAACTGACTTTTTGTATGTCTTCCGATTGTGGCTTCTTCTTATATTCCAGTATAATTCAGATAATATTTATTTTTGTATAGATAAAAGCGACATCAATGACAGGGCTAAAAAGCGATGGATAAGTCTGCTGGAATATGGAATAGAAACGAAAGAGTTCAGGGAGGTTGATACAGAACAGATTACTGATTTGATCTTGTATTATTATCAGGGTCTGAGAATGTGGTCGAGAGTTATTTTGTTTGATGAGCAAGCAGTGGAGCATTATGTAAGAACTGTGAAACAGCTGCTGTTAAAGGAATAAGATCATAAATTTTTCAAATTAATGTGATCTTGAACGGTCAGTCCTGTTTGCGGGAATAAAAATCGCAATAGAATAGGATATTATTCTATATATCAAACAAACTTAATTGCATATTTTTTTGGCTTTTGACTTTGCGTTCTGTTATTTTATCTGTCTCTGTTATATGGCTGCAGAGCAGAGGGGAGAGTGGATCGTATAATTGAAAATTTTGTGCGCGGATAGTGCAATTATGATTGGCATAACAGTATACACAACCATTTTGACAAGTATTGTAGAGGCCCAGATCGATGCTTGTAATGCAGCCACATTCCAATCTTTGATTTTTGTCTTTTTCAATATCAACAGAGCAGCCCAGCAATTTGGAAATAAGCCTGTCGTCAATACAACGAGCATGTTCTATACCATAAGCAGACAGATTTATATCCTCCGCGCATGTATCGATTACTAAATTGTGCGAATGGGCAATTTTAGCAAAATTATTTGAAATGGCATCTTTTTGGGCATAAGACAATTCATAGATACTTTTTCCTTTAAAATTATGGGAAATCTTTGTATATAAGTCAACAAAGCTTATAGTCACTTTTTCTGTATAACGACATAATTGCTCGGTGAGATCTTTGAACTTTTTGATATGCCAATCAATAGAGTATTTGTCATTAACAATGATGGGATCATAACGCCATATCACACGATTTTTTCCAATGAGGTCAGATAAAATTTGAAGAGTTTCAATTCTTGCACTCAAAGGAGGAAGATTTGCTTCAAGATCTTCTTCATATGCATTGAGGGTAAATTGAAAATAGTACATATAATCTTTTAATGCGGAAAGCTTTTCTATTATTGGTTCAGGATTTTTACTCCAAAAAACGATACAATCAACAACATCCGGTGATAAGTTTATTTTACTTACTTGATGGATATTCATAGGGTTTCGTACATAAGCATACTGTTCGTTTAGCCGATTTATAAACCAATCTGAAAAGAAAGCAGGTATGTCAGTTCTTCGACTTGCGCTTATTATCATAAAATCTCACCCCAATCCTATTATTGGTTAAGCAATTGAACGAGCTGTCCATGGAGCATAACCATTCAGCATAAGATGCAAACGTATGTTCTGAGGACATAATAACATAGATTGATATAGGAAGCAATATTTTTTATCAGAATTAGCAAGTCCTGGCAGATGAAATATTACTGTCAGATGGTATAAGATATGATTTTCATTTTTTATTAAGAAATATAGTATATGTATAACTGATAATGGTTTGTACCTTATTTCTTATGGAAAATTGTATGATGCCATGCTATACTTAGGACACTTATTTAGAATTTACGGAGGGAAATTTATGCTTGAAAATATACCGTCCCAATCAACTATGATTGAATTGCTTGGACAGTCTTTGTTTGAAGTTTGGCAGGAGTTGTGTTTGGCTATTGATGCAAAATACGAAATGGAACGATTATGGAACACCGGCGGTAAAAACTGGACTTACGAGTATAAATATCGTAGAGGTGGCAAAACGCTTTGCTGCTTATATGCCAAAAGTAACTGTGTTGGATTCATGGTTATCTTTGGAAAAGATGAAAGAACAAAATTTGAAGATATAAGAGGTACTCTTTCTGCGGATGTTTGCAGGCAGTATGATGAAGCGAAGACCTATCATGATGGAAAATGGGTAATGTTTGAACCAACCAATACCGCTGAATTTGATGATTATATTAAATTGCTGGCTATTAAAAGGAAACCAAATCGATAACCTGAAAGTTGGTGATATATAATGACCGGAATATATTTTAGCGGGACAGGAAATACAAAGTTTTGCGTTGATCAATTCACAAAAATGTGTTGGTTGCAAATAGATATTTATAAATTCCATTAAGGGCAGAATTTATTTTTAGAAGTAGACGAACTATTATGATCGCCGTCCCCTATCCGGCCTACTGCCGAATAGAGGACGGTTTTAGGTGTCGGGCGATTCCCGATTTTTATGTCGATTTCAAAAGAATTACGATTTGGGAAATGCATTGTGCACTTCTTTCAAGGTTTCCAAAGCATTTCTTTCAGGCATATATTCCAGTCCGAAATATCCATCGTAACCAAGCTGTTCAATGGTCTTTAGGATATAAGGATAGTTAAGTTCTCCCACAGTAGGCTCGATTCGGCCCGGAACAGCGGCAACATGGAAATGGCCGATCTTCGAAAGATTTTTTGTTACAGTATCGAGGAGATTTCCGTCTGTGATCTGCTGATGATACAGGTCAAAAAGAACTTTGATATGATCGTCCTGAATCTTTTCCAAAAAGGAAAACGCGTGTGCGCCGGTACTCATGTGATAGCCCGGGTGATCTGTAATGATGTTCAGAGGCTCCAGGATCAGGGTCATGTTATTATTCTTTAAAATAGGAACGGCATCTTTCATTACCTGGGTAAGAGCCTCCTCGTGTTTTTTAAAAGAAATACCGTTTATACTCCAGCCAGCCTGTGCGATCAGCGTAGAACAGTTTAATTTTTTCGCTTCCTCAATGGAGGCGGAAAGTCCTTCCAGGTAGTGATCGTGATGGGCGGCGTCTCCGGGATTTATGCGGAAATCGGTGCAAAAGGTCACTACCTTTAGTTCCAGTGAATCGCATAATTCTTTCAACAATTTCATGTCTTTGTCCCACCAGGTCCAGAATTCAATAGCGTCAAAACCGCATTCCTTTACCAGAGGCAGGGATTTTTCAATTGGCTCTCCGTGAAAGAGGGCGTCAGTACATACAGAATAGTTCATGTCAGTTCTTTCCTTTCTTTTGTAATGAGTGTTTTGTGATTTGATTAAACAACCAGTTCTTCCACCGTCTTTCTGGAAATAGAAGAATCCCGGATGATCAGTTCCGTATTTAATAAAACCTGCTGTTTGTAAGCGGTGGGAGAGACAATATGTTCATGGATTATTTCTCCTGATGTATAGCCGAGCTGGAAACGGGGCTGACTAATAGTGGTGATGGCAGGATCGCAGATGGTGGAAATATTGATATTGTCAAATCCCACTACGATCAGATCTTCGGGAACACGTATATGATGCAGTTTTGCAGCTTTTATGGCGGCAGCGGCGATCAGATCCGAGGATGCGAAAATGGCGTCGGGCGGCGCGCTGGAGGTTAACAGCTGGCAGACGGAAGCAAAAGCCATATCATAGTTGATGGCGGAAAGCTGGAGGGACCAGTTGGATATACGCGCTAATCCGGCATGTTCTAAAAAGGCCTCGTATCCGCGCTGGCGCTCTCTTGCATATTTGAAATTAAGAGGACCGTTGATAAAAGCGATCTTTCTTCTCCCCTGGGAATAAATATGTTCCATTACGTTATAAGCGGCCTGGAAATCGTCAATGCTCACATAGGAGAATTCTTCCGAGTTGTATTCACAGCACTGGACAACTGGCATCAGGGAACCGATCTGCTCGTAAAACTGGGTCTGAAGCGGGGAGCAAAGAACAACGCCGCAGGCCTTGGTAGATTTTAAAAGATTAATAAAGCTGTTGACCGACTGGATGTCTCCTAAATCATCCTGACTGATCAAAGTGTAATAGGAATGGTTGGTCGCTGAAGAGACAATGCCGTTAATTACTTCACTATAGAAAGGATTTGTGACCTCCGGAACATTGATGATGATCAGTTTTTTTGATTTGGATTTTCTTGAGGCTCTGGGAGCATAGCCCAGCTCTTTCATAGCGGCACGAATCTGTTCCGCCGTTTCACTGTTGACTAACTCAGGATGATTTAAAACTCTGGAAACAGTGGCGGCAGAAGTGCCTGCACGTTTTGCAATTTCCGTGATAGACATCTTTGACGATTCCATATGTGGAACCTCCTTTGCTTTATTATGTATCTTTTGTTCATTATAACCCAACTGAAAAAGTAGTGCAAGAATTAAATGAAAAAATATGCAATGAAATAGTATTTTCATGAAAATTATTGCATTTTAATTGCATAAGCTACAAACAAATTGACAGTAAAATGTGAAAAGTGACGGAAATTATTAAATAATATCATTAATATTGACAAAAAATACGAAAAATATCATAATAAGAGCATGAAACACAAATGAAAAACGCAACTGAAAATTTCATGAAAATTTTCAAGGAAAAGGAGAAATGGAGGAAAACAATATGAAAAAGAAATTACTGGCACTCATCCTCTCCGCAGCAATGGTATTTTCCCTTACAGCATGCGGCGACACAAATTCAGGCACTGAAGATACACAGGAACCTGCAGTTGAGGAGAGCAAAGAAGAAGCGGAAAAACCTGTAGAAGAGCCGGCGCAAGAAGATGAAAGTGCAGCCGGAGGAGAAAAACAGACGATTAAGATCGGTATGGCCTGGGCTATCCTGGATGACGGGCAGACTAACCTGACAAATGCAGTTTTAGGATGCTTCGAAAAAGAATATCCCGATTATAAGATCGAAGCGACTCTGACAAATGCAGACGGCGATATTGCAACGCTGATCAATGATGTGGAGAGTCTGATCGCAAAGAATCCGGATATGATCTATATTATGAACTCTGTAGGCGACAGTGGAATCATTCCGGCAATCGATGCCTGCAAAGAAGCAGGAGTTCCTGTAGGAATCGGCGTTGCACTGGCGGATGAAGCAAATTACACCTATTTATATGAAGGGTTCAGTCAATACGCATGTGGACAGATGCAGGCAAAGTATATGGAAGATATTTATGATGAAAATACGGAATACAATGTAGCCTGCATTACCGGGGATCCGGGCAGCACGGCTGGAGCAGAAAGAACACAGGGATTTATAGAAAATTTTGTTGATAAGCATGACAATGCAAAAGTAGTCATTCAGGGAGAAGGAAATTGGTCTACAGATGATTCCCAGGCCCTTGTAGACGACTGGCTTATCTCTCATCCGGAAATCAATGTAGTTGTCTGCGTAAACGACGACGAAGCGCAGGGCGCAATCAATGCCTGCAAAGCAGCGGGAAGAGAAGACGTTATCATACTGGGTATTGACGGAAGCGATCTGGGTAAGGCCAACGTAGAGTCAGGAGATCAGGCGGCAACCGTAGGAATCAATTTTGGAGGTGTTGCATCTGCCTGCGCTAAAGCAATGGTGGACTGTGCATTAGGCAATCTGGATTCTAATGAGGTAAAGCTGACAACAGAAAATCTTGATTTGATCGTAAGAAAATAAGTAAAACGGATTTTAAACATGCGGGAAGCCCGGTTTAATGGAACCACGCTTCCCGTCTTTTATCAGAAAGGAGGAAAGCCATGCAGCAAGAGACAGTATTGGAAGTCAGACAGCTTTCCAAAAGATTTTTGGGCGTTAAGGCATTAGATAAAGTGGATCTGGAAGTAAAACGCGGAGAGGTGCATTCGGTCATCGGAGAAAATGGAGCGGGTAAATCAACCATGATGAATCTGATTCTCGGAGATCTGCACAGGGATGAGGGCACAATTATCTTAAAGGGAGAAGAGGTTCACTTTAAATCTCCTGCTGATGCCATCGCAGCGGGGATATCCATGATCCATCAGGAGATCAGTCTGATTCCTACCCTTACAGTTGCTGAAAATATTTGGCTTCACAGGGAAGACCGGTTTATGAAAGGCTTTCTGATCGATACGAAAGCCAGGCTGGAAGAAACCCGGCAGCTTTTAAAGGACAAGTTGAATATCGATATCAATCCCAATGAGCTGGTAAGCAATCTGACGGTTGCCCAATGTCAGCTGGTAGAACTGGCCAGGGCGGTTTCCTGTGATTCAGATATTATCATTATGGATGAACCTACATCTTCTCTTTCTGATAAGGAAGTGAATATTCTTTTTGACGTTATCCATGCATTGAAAGCGGAAGGAACAGCTATCATATTTATCACCCATAAAATAGAAGAACTGTTGGGAATCTGTGACCGGGTATCGGTATATAGGGACGGCCATTATATAGGAACCAGAGATTGCAAGGATACTACAAGGGATGAACTGATCCATATGATCATCGGCAGGGAATTGACGGAACAATATCCGGTTATCGAGTCGAAAAAAGGCGACGTGGTACTGGAAGTAAAGAATTTGTATGGAGCGGATTATTCGGATGTGTCTTTCGATGTGAAAGCCGGGGAGATCATAGGATTTTCGGGGCTGGTGGGAGCCGGAAGAAGCGAGATCATGCGCGGCATTTTTGGAATCGATCCTGTCTTATCCGGAGAAATCTATCTGGACGGTAAAGAAGTGTCCATTCATTCCCCTAAGGACGCGGTAAAGCTTGGAATGGCCATGGTAACAGAAGACAGGAGGGATTACGGGATCGTGAAAACCGCTTCGGTAAAAGACAATATGTCTTTGGCGGCTTTGTCCAGATTTTGTTCTAAGATAGGGATCATAAAAAGAGATAAGGAAAATGAAGCGGTATCGGAAATGATTAGAAGTATGACCGTTAAAGCGGCAAATAAAGAAATGTTGATTACTTCTTTATCCGGAGGAAACCAACAGAAAGCTATAATTGGACGATGGCTGATGACTTCGCCCAAGGTTTTGATTCTGGATGAACCTACCAGAGGAATCGACGTAGGAGCAAAAAGTGAAATTTATTCCATTATTGGAAACCTGGCAAAGCAGGGAATGGCAATCATACTGGTGTCATCTGAAATGCCGGAGATCTTGGGCATGTCAGACCGGATTTTTGTGGTAAGAAACGGAAAGATCGCAGTGGAATGCGCTAAAGAAGAAGCCACTCAGGAGCTGCTTGGCAAATATGCATTAGGATAAGGGAGGAGTATTCGGATGAATAAGAATAGAAAGAAGATGGACAGCGAGAAGCTTGTCCAGATATTAATGGATAATAAAGCCCTTGTAATATTGGTCATTTTTGTTTTGATCGTCTGCTGTCTGACTAACGATTTCTTTTCCAGCAGGAATCTGACCAATATTTTAAGACAGATCTGTACCAGCTGTGTGTTATCCCTGGGCTTTACATTAGTGCTATCTTCAGGAATGATCGATCTGTCGGTAGGTTACATGATGGGCATGATCGGCATTGCCACGGCGATGATGTCGGTTTCGGGGGTCAGCGCTCCTGTGGTAATTCTGGCAGCGCTTTTGATCGGCGGCTTTTGCGGTTTCTTAAATGCATTTATCACATCCGCGTTTAATCTGGCACCTTTTATCGTTACATTGGCAATGGGAATGGTTTACCAGGGTGTCAACCTCCTTCTGTGCCATGCGAAGAGCATTGCGGGGCTGCCTGACTGGTATCTGTTTTTTGGAACGGGAAAGATTTTTGGTATTCCTTTTCCGGTCATCGTCATGATCAGTTTAGTCATCGTTATGGCTATCGTGGTTCAGAGGACCAAGTTCGGACGATATGCTCTGGCGGTAGGCGGAAATAAAAAGGCGGCAAGAGTATGCGGTATTCCTACCAGGAAGATCATGTACAGCGTTTATATTATTACCGGCGTATGCGTAGGAATGTCTGCGCTGCTCTTAACGGGACGTACAGCCAGCGCACAGACTACTGCGGGGGCGGGAATGGAGCTGGATGCGGTTGCGGCTGTAGTAATCGGCGGCACTCCTATGGAGGGCGGAAAGGCAAATGTATTCGGCACATTGATCGGATGCCTTTTGATCCAGGTAATCTCCAACTCCTTAAACCTTTTGGGAGTGGATTCCAACTGGCAGAAGATCGCAAAAGGACTTGTCATCATCGTTGCAATCATCCTCGACCAGCAGGGATCCAGACTTCTTGATAAGATCCGCGTTCGTAAGGTTGCACAGGAAGTATGAGCAGAAAACGGAAAGATGAATTGACCCGGAGGAAGGTCATATAAGAAAGGAGATATGAAATGGGAGTTATCAGAAATTTATTCCATGTGTCATTACAGGAGAATGATTATAAAGGCGCTTTGGAGTTTTACTGCAATAAGCTGGGTTTTGAGCAGATGTTTGAACTGAATGTAGGGCAATTTAAGGATATGCTTGAGCTGGGAGAACACAACGAGGATGACGGTATGCCGTGGCTGACTTATCTCAGGATCGCTCCGGAGGAGTATCTTGAAATGTTTAACGGAGCCATCAATCCGCCGGATTTTAAGAGAGAATTGATTCCCGCACACAAAGACAGCCCATTCCAATCCTTTGGGTTAGGATGCGATAACCTGGAAAAGACCGTAAGGGAACTGGAAAAGAGAGGTATTTTAGTAAAAGACGGATATATTACCGATCCCAACGGCGCCAAGATCCGGTTGGTAGAAAGGAAAGGACATACATCGGAAAAAGACAGGCTATTCAATTCTCTTGCAGGAATTTCCGTTTATGTCAATGATCTTGAAGCGACGGAAAAGCATTTGAAAGCCATGTGCTTTGAGGTGCAGAGCAGGACGGAAGATTCCGTGATGCTTACGGTAGGAGAAAGCGGACAATATGTAGAGCTTTTGGCTGCTCCAGAACCTGTGACCGTACGTGACGATGATCTGTTAGGGCATTTTGCATTGCAGATCTATAAGGTAACTGACACTGTGAAAGAATGGGGCAAAAACGGAGTATATTGCTGTCCTCAGCCTTTTATGAGAGAAGTACAGGTTCCTGCAGACGATACGGCGAAAGGAAATATGGGCCTGGACAAATGTGAGATCATCTGGATGATCTGTCCTGAGGGAAATAAAGTTGAAGTCATGGTACAGCCGGGGGATACTTCGCAGCAGGAATGGGAAAGAAAAAATCCCTATTAGGAAGGAGCGCTAAAGATGAAAGAATATAAGGCAGCAGTCATCGGGGCGGGATTCATCGGGGCCGTTCACGTGGAGATGCTCCGCAGACTGGGGAATGTATCTGTCGTGGCGCTTTGCGACGCTATTGACGTGGATAAAAAGGCGGCGGCTATGCACATCACAAATGCATACAGCGACTATAAGAAGATGATCGATGAGCAGAAACCTGATGCGATCCATATCTGTACGCCGAACCATACACATTACGACATCGCCAGATACGCTATTGAAAAAGGAGTTAATTTTATTTGTGAAAAGCCTTTTACCACAACGGTGGAACAGGCAAAAGAACTGGTAAGCCTGGCAAAAGAAAAGGGTGTTACAGGAGCTGTTAATTTCCACAACAGGCTTTATCCCATGCCCAATGAGATGCAAAAGATGATCGCGAAGGGCGAGGTAGGAGATCTGTTTTCCGTACATGGAGGATATATTCAGGATTGGCTTATGTACGATACGGATTACAGCTGGAGACTGGAAAAAGGACAGGTGGGGAAAACCAGAGCCATTGCGGATATCGGGTCCCACTGGATGGATCTGGCGGAATTTGTGACTGGGGAAAAGATAAAGAGAGTCAATGCGGCTTTCAGAACTGTCTATCCTGTGAGGAAGAAACCTCTGGGCAAGGTAGAGACTTTTCAGACCGTAACAGACGTATCCTATGAGGAGATTCCCATTGATACGGAAGACGAAGCGGTAGTGATGTTTGAGCTGGAAAACGGGGCTATCGGAACCGCCATTGTCTCCATGGTCTTTGCGGGCAAGAAAAATACCACTACTTTAAGCGTTGCGGGAAGTAAAAAATCCCTCCAGTGGTCTTCCGAAAGTTTAAATGACTTGTGGATCGGACACAGGGATAAACCCAACGAAATCATGACAAAGGACGCTTCCCTGATGCATAAAGAGGCTGCTTTGCTGGCTTCCTACCCCTCGGGACATATTGAAGGTTTTCCTGATGCGTTTAAAAATGTATTCCGGCAGTTCTATGACAGCTTTGATATGGAAGGAACGTACGAATTTGCCCGCTTGGAGGACGGCCTTAGGGAAATGATCTTAAGCGACTGTATTTTTGAAAGCGCCATGAGTAAAGCATGGGTGGAAGTAGAGGGTTGAGTAACA
>ERZ808051.1461-NODE-1461-length-15597-cov-3.883892_pt1 | contig 15597 bp, 12 predicted proteins | sample MGYA00380199_ERZ808051 | MGnify/ENA primary metagenome ERZ808051 (study PRJEB31490, sample SAMN06133391) | mouse gut metagenome | isolation source: J11 | host: mice | place: China: Chengdu | collected 2015-05 ...
TATCATAATCCCGCCTACTTCTTCGCTAAAAAATACACACATAATTTTCAGCTCGGCTTTTACTGCTTCTGGCAGCTTTTCAAACAAAGGGTTTAAATAATATTTCATTTCATAAGAATTTGACACACATAGTATTACTTCTTTTTGTTGCAGCATCTCTTGTTTAGACATAGTTTGTTTAGACATAGCTTGTTTAGACATATCCATATACTCCTCTTACTGAGACTTCACCCGAAGTTATAATTTCTATCCCATTTTCCCGTTCCACCAAGAGCCCGCCCCTTTTATTAATGCCAAGGGCCTTTCCTACATATTCCTCATTTGTCCCTAGAATCTTTACCATATTCCCTTTATTAATTAACCTTTCATTATATGGAACCATTAAATTGGACAAATCCTTATCCCTTTCAAATTTTTCATAATACTCTTCGAAATACCGTAAAAATGCTTCAATTAACGCTGCTCGGTTTGTAGGTTTTCCTAATTCAATCCGAAGGGAAGTCGCCGTTTTATTAATTTCTTCTGGCAGTTTATCCATATTGACATTAATGCCAACCCCAGCCACCACATAATGGATCGATTCCATTTCTGTACTCATCTCCGTTAAAATCCCTACAACCTTCTTTTTATTTACCACAATATCATTTGGCCATTTTATCATAACAGAAAGCCCTGTTACTTCTTCTAAGGCCCTTGCTGTGGCAAGTGCTACTACCAGTGTCAGCATGGAGGCATATTCTGGATGTAACTCTGGCTTTAAAATAAGGCTCATAAAAACCCCTGTCCCTACAGGAGAAGACCAGCTTCTTCCCCTTCTGCCTTTTCCTGCACTCTGGCTATCTGCTACAACTAAGGTTCCATGTGCTGCCCCATTTTCTGCCTCACGCTTTGCCTGGTTATTGGTAGAATCTACTTCATTAAAATAAAGAATCTTCTTACCTGCCCATTTTGTAGAAAGACGGCTTGCTATTTCACTTTCCGTTACTATGTCTGGGCAGGACACCATATGATAACCACGGTTCTGCACTGCCTCAATCTGGTAGCCTTCTTCCTTTAGCTTATTTATTATTTTCCAGACCGCTGTACGGGACACTCCAATGCTTTCACAAAGTTCCTGCCCCGATATATAATCTGGATAATTTCTTAATATTTGTAAAATCCGAGTCTTCATCTTTTATTCTTTTGATTCCCCATTCCATTCTTTCAACTGCTTGTAATTACATCCAAAGCGTAATAAAACTTATTACAGCAAACACCGAAACACCCGCTGATACCAAAAAAAGCCCTATCCCTGCAAGCCTTCTTCCATAATACATTGCTTTTACAGAACTAATTACATTGACTAATGCCGCTAAAAGGAACATAAGCGGGAGCCAGCATAAGCGCTCTGAAACATTGCAGAAAATCAAAATGGCAAGCAGAATCGTACACAGCCCAAGCCCCATAATCGTACATTCTACTACAGTCCTCCAATATTTAAACTTTTCTTTCTTTTTTGGCCCTACATACATGATTTCCTGCTCCTTTGCTTTTATTCCTTCCAGCCAAGTGTTGCTGCCATCACTGCTTTAATAGTATGCATCCGGTTTTCTGCCTCATCAAATACTACGGATCTCTCTGACTCAAAAACCTCATTTGTTACTTCCATTTCAGAAATACCAAATTTTTCTGAAATCGCTTTCCCTATCCCTGTATTCAAATCATGGAAAGCAGGAAGACAGTGCATAAAAATTGCATTTTTTCCTGTATTATTAAAAACTTCTTGGTTTACCTGATATGGCAACAACTCTTTAATCCGGCCTTCCCATACTTCCTCTGGTTCGCCCATAGACACCCACACATCAGTATAAATTACATCTGCCCCTTTTGTGCCTTCGGTTACATCCTCTGTTAATGTAACGCTGCCTCCTGTTTCTACCGCCAGCCCTTTACAATATTCCACTAATTCTTTATTTGGAAAATATGATTTTGGCGCGCAGGCAGTATAGTCCATTCCCATTTTAGTACAAGCTATCATTAAAGAATTTCCCATATTATAACGGGCATCTCCCATATAAGTAAATTTTATCCCTTTTAAATATCCAAATTTTTCCCGGATTGTCAACAAGTCTGCCAACATCTGCGTTGGATGGTATTCATTTGTTAAACCATTCCACACAGGGACGCCTGCATATTTTGCTAATTCTTCCACAATTTCCTGACCATACCCACGATATTCAATTCCATCATACATCCGTCCTAGCACCCTTGCTGTATCTGCAATACTTTCTTTTTTCCCTATTTGGGAACCAGATGGATCTAGATAAGTAGTACCCATCCCAAGATCATGTGCGGCTACCTCAAAAGAACACCGTGTCCTAGTCGAAGTTTTCTCAAAAATTAACGCCACATTCTTCCCCCTTAAAGAATCCGTTAAAATACCTTGCTTTTTCTTTTCCTTTAAGGTTGCAGATAAATCTAATAAATATGTGATTTCCTCTGGCGTAAAATCCTTTAACGTTAAAAAATTCCTTCCCTTTAAATCCATTTTATCATTACCCCTTTCCGAGTCTTGTATTTGATATACATTACTATATATTTTTATAACTGTCAATACATTTATATAACTGTATTTCAAACGTTTTTTATTATTTATCCTGAATTTTTATGCAAATATACTGTATAAGCCATTTACCAAGTGGATAACATATACTCTACAAAATCTGGTAATTCTTCTTTTTCTTCTAACCCCTCCCACTTTCTTTGTATTTCCTCAAACAATTCTTTCTCTGTATATATCTTGTATTTTGGGACACGGAGCAGCTTTGCAGATGCTTCTAGCATAGCTAGGTATAACTCTTGGTAACTCCAATTTTTTTCTAATTTTAACTCTGATGCAACTGCTGGTAAAAGTTTTTCTAAAATATCCCTGTAAAGAGAAGCCCCATCCTCTAATTCTAAATGATACTCTTCTAAAAATTTCTGGCTTTGGGCGGCTGGCAGCAAAAAATGAGTTAAGCAATTCTGTTCCCCCAACTTACTGTCAATATAGTATATCCTGCCCTTTAAGCCATATAACATGCGCATGGCATCATAGTACCCAACTGTCATATTCTGCCGGCTTCTTTTACTATCAAATTCTAAAATACTGCCAAGGTCAATACGGGGCGCAATCTCTGTTATAGTTACATTTTCAGGAAGCTTTATCTTTTTCTCTAACCCTATTCCATAAATACGTATAGAAATAATATCTGTATACCCTCTGTTTACTAAAGAATCTACTGGTACATTATTAAACATTCCTGCATCAATTAACTTATTCCCATTAATCTTTTCTTTTTTAAACACTGGAAAATACGCGCTTGCTAATACCATATCTGCAATTTGCCCTTCTGGCACTTCTTTTGCTACTACATCTAACTCTTTCATTTCGGTAACGGAAAAGACCTGAAAGAAAAAATCTACATCTCCATTTCGGATTTTATCCTCGTCAATATGCCCTTCAATCAGCTCTCTTAAAGGGGTAACGTCAATCCCGCCATTGGAAAGGTAGCTTAATGAATTTTTAATTAAGTCTGCATGGTTTAACTTCTTAAAATCTCGTTTAATAATACCTTCCATAAATTTATCTTCTACCGACATTACTTGGGAATATGAAATATTTTCCCATACTTCTTCTGCCTTTTCCAAATCTCCCATACATACCAATGCCCCATTTAAAGCACCTACTGATGTGCCTGACACTCCTTTAATCTGTATCCCTGCTTCTTTTAATGCCCTCCATGCCCCTATCTGGTAAGCCCCTCTTGCACCGCCTCCTTCTAGGACAAGGCCATATTCTTTTGTATTATCCATTTTTAATTCCATGCCTGCCTCCTGCCTCTATATACCCATATAGACCTATTTTTACGGAAATTTCTTTACAATTAACTTAACCCCTTTTATCTGTACAATCTCTACGATTGTCCCTACAGGAATCACTTCATTCTCCATTGCACGTGCCATCCACTCCTGCCCGTCTACCAGCGCCTGCCCAGCACAATTATTATTATCTATTTCAATTAATACTTTCGCTTGTTTTCCTATTAACCCCTCTGCATTTGTTTTCGTAATATTCTTATTAATATAACGAGAAAGGACAGGCCTTGTAATAAACAACATTGCAAAAGAAAATACAAAAAAAGCAATTAACTGTACCCAAAAATTTGCCCCTGTCAAAGAAATAAAAAAAGCCGCCAGCGCGCCGCCTGCAAACCAAATTGTCGTAAGTCCCAATGTAATAATTTCACATATTAAAAGAATAACCAACAATGCCAGCCAGCCAATTGATTCCATACATTACCCCCTTTCTCCTTATTTTATTATTCTACCCTATTTTCTAGTGCAAGTAAAGCTTTCAAAACAAGAAAACAGCAGGAACTGGATTTCCTGCCGTTCTAGTTTTTCTAATTACTATCTTTTATAAAAACAATGATGCCCTATTATTGTATAAGCAGAATAGGAATCATAATTTGCCCAACCAATCGCAATAAAGTTCCGGTAATCACCGATATTATTTACTCCACTTAATGCCTCTACTGCTGCTTGTAAACATTCATCATTTGGCCCTTTTGCTAACCGGCTTGCCAGTGCGCCTGAATTTGCGCCTGTAAACTGGTTTTTGGCATAAATAACCTCTGATATCGTACTGCCATAACCGGCTTTTACACGGTTCAGCACTACATTAGCTACTGCAAGCTTCCCCTCATATGGTTCTGCGCCTGCCTCCATATGCACCAAACATGCCAATAAATACGTATCGTCATAAGAAGCTGCATATCCTTCTGTAATTACTGTTTCTACAGACTGGCTGTTCGCCAAACGTTCCATAGCTCTTTCTCTAGCCTTTTCTTGCTCTGCTGCCTGTTCTGCAGCCTTCCTGGCAGCTTCTTCCTCTGCCTTTTTTATTGCTTCTCGCTCTTCCTCAATAGAAATTGCTTCCCCCAGCATAAAATCTACGCTTACATAATCCGCAGACATATATGCCATAATATTTTCTGAATACCGGATAGCAACCCATCCTTCTGTTTCATCGGCAACTTCAAACTGCTCGCCTTCTCCGGCAATATTTAAAACATCTGCATCTAGCCCTGGGTTCTCCCGTACATTAATGCCATTCTCTAATACAGTGGCAATCATGCGCCCATCTTGCTTGGCAAGCTCTTCTGCTTCTTTCCCTGTTACAATATATTCATTCTTTACATATCCTTCTACTGTACCAGAACTAATCTTAGTCCACTCCCCATCCTGTTCCATAATTTTTGCCTTGGAACCTACATAGAGCTTTCCAACTACAGTACCCTCTGTAGAGGGTATTTCCCGGATATTTAGGTACACATCCACTACAGGAAGCACATATCCGTCAAAATCAGATGGTTCCTCAGCAAGCTGCACAGTTTCTTCTGCGCTAGTTTCTGGTACTTCTTCTTGTGTTGTCTCTGTTTGATCTGTAACCGGTTCTGTCTCTTCTACTGTAATTTCCGGTTGTGCCTCTACTGTTTCTTCCAATCCCATTTCTTCGCCAGCCTCTGTTTCTTGCGGCTGCGCCTCTGCCATATCCCCAGTTACCATCAAAAGTGGCTGCCCTGCTTTTGACTCTTTATCTGCTGTCATATCTTGTTCCGCCATTATAACTGGCTGAGTGTCTGTTGGCTGTTCATCTTTAAGCGAAATTAGGCCTGTTACTATAATTGCTGCTATCATGCAAATCACACCAATAACCGCAGCCCTATACTGCTTTAACATATGAAACCTCCGATATTTGAATAACATATTACAATATTATTAAATCTAACAGTAACATTTTAACAAATTATTCAAATATTGTCAAGAGGTGGATCAGTTTCTCCTCTGCCGGTAGACTTCATACATTAAAAGCGCCGCCGCCACTGCAGCATTTAAGGACTCCACTTTCCCAAGCATCGGTATTTTTATTAGAATATCAGCAAGGGCTGCTGTTTCTTCCTTTAATCCCCTTGACTCATTTCCAATTAAAATAGCAGTAGGTGCCTTATAATTGGATTTATCATAATATTGCTTAGCCTTTAAATGGGCAGCATATACCTTACAAATTTCCTTTATTTTTGTAATTACCCCATAAAAATCTTCCGTATACAAAAATGGCACTCGGTAAATAGCGCCCATCGTAGAACGAATTACTTTTGGATTATAAAGATCCACACAGCCCTTGCTCATAATCACGCCTGTTACTCCTGCGCCTTCGCCTGTACGCAGCATAGTACCTAGATTTCCCGGATCTTGGATATCTTCCAACAAAAGAAGGTGGATATCTTTTTTCCTTAGTATCATATCCAGTGTATAATTCTGCTGACACACTACGGCAAGGATACCCTGCGGAGTTTGTGTGTCACTAATTTCCCGGAATACCTTGCCGCTTACTAATTCATATTTTTTATTTTTTAATAATTCTTTATATTGCCCATCTGCCTTAAATTCTTCTGACACATACAGCTCTTTTAAAAGGCCTTCTGGTATCTCTGACACCATTTTGGGCCCTTCCACCAAGAAAACACCCTGCTCTTTCCTAGCTTTACTTTTGCTTTGCAATGCCACAATATTTTTAACAGATGGATTATTTATACTTGTAATCATTATTTTCCTAAAATCTGGCTAACTTTAAACTGGTACTCTGAAATATCCTTCTTCATGGCAAGTGCTTCATTAATGTCAAAATCCACATATTTCCCGCCTGCATATGCCACTACCCGCTTACTTTTCCCAGCACATAACAGATCTACAGCATAAGACCCCATAATAGAAGCATACATACGGTCTTTACAAGTTGGGCTCCCGCCTCTTTGGATATGGCCTAAAATAGTTGCCCTAGTCTCCACGCCAGTCGCAGCCTCAATTCTCCTTGCCATACTTTCAGAGTGGCCAATCCCTTCTGCATTAATAATAATATGATGTTTCTTCCCATGTTTCCTATTATCAATAATATTGTTAATCAATGCCTGCTCATCATTATCATAACGTTCCGGCAGCAAAATATCCTCTGCGCCATTTGCTATGCCGCACCAAAGGGCAATATACCCTGCATGGCGCCCCATTACTTCAATAATACTGCATCGTTCATGGGAAGTAGAAGTATCCCTTACCTTATCAATTGCTTCCATCGCTGTATTAATTGCTGTATCAAACCCTATTGTATAATCTGTACAGGCAATATCTAAGTCAATCGTGCCTGGGATGCCAATTGCGTTAATGCCAAGGTTTGCAAGCTTCTGTGCACCCCGGAAAGATCCATCCCCGCCAATTACTACCAAGCCGTCAATTCCATGTTTCCTGCATATATCAGCACCTTTTTTTTGCCCTTCCTCTGTAGTAAATTCTATACTACGTGCTGTCCCAAGGACTGTCCCGCCCTTCTGGATAATATTAGAAACACCAGATTTTTCCATTTCTACAATTTCTTCATTTAATAAGCCCTGATACCCTTTTAGGATACCTTTTACTTTTTTTCCGTTGGCAAGCGCTGTCCTTACTACTGCCCGGATTGCTGCATTCATTCCTGGGGCATCTCCGCCGCTTGTCAGCACACCTATTGTTTTAATCTCTTTTGCCATAGCTGACTCCTCCCATCCAGCATTATTCTAATTCATTTTAGCAATGTTTTCAATACCTTTATCAAGAACTTTCACATTTTCCTCACCAAATTCCTGATATAGCTGCTCTAGCAAATCTTTATTAATCCTTACATTCTGACTTGGCGGCAAAAGCTTTTTGGCTTTTTCCTTCGATAAAAACACCCCAACTGCATCATTCCCATCAGAATCCTTTGTTAAATCACATAACGTTTGGAACTTTTCCTTATACTCTTCCATACAGGAAAATTGAAGCCAAAGTTGGCGCGGCACTTCATCAAACAATATAATCTGTTCACAAATCAGCTTCCCATTCTCTTCTTCATTGGCAGATACTCTTCCTTTTATATAAACTTTATTTTCTTCTGTAAGCTTTTCCTTATTTTTCTCATAATCCTTTGGAAAAATAATAACTTCCACGCTTCCAACCAAATCCTCTAATGTAAGAAACGCCATAATTTTATTGTTCTTAGTCGTTTTTATTTTCTTATTTGTAATCATGCCGCCAACCCAGACAGATTCGCCATCATGTACCTTCATTTCTTGTGTCTCATCATCAATAAGAAAATCGGAAGTCATTGCTGTAATATTCTTTTTCCAAGATATTTCATATTCTTCCAATGGATGCCCACTAATATAAAATCCCAAAACCTCTTTTTCAAAAGCAAGTAATAGTTCTTTCTTATATTCCCCAACATCCGGCATTTTTATCTCAAATTCCTGTTTTTCTTCTTCAGGGACAAAATCAAACAAGCTCATCTGCCCTTCAATTGTTTTCTTTTTCTTATTACTTACTTGCTCCATAATTACAGCATAAATACTAACATATTGTTTCCTAGTCCCGCCCATGCTGTCAAAAGCACCTGCTTTAATTAAATTTTCCACAGTACGTTTATTATTATCTTTGCCACTCATTCGTTCAATAAAATCTTCTAGGCTTTTATATTTTCCATTTTCTTCTCTTTCTTTCACAATAATATCTACTACTGTCCTGCCCACACTCTTTACTGCACTTAATCCATAACGGATTGACCTGCCCGACACAGAAAAAGCCCCTTCACTTTCATTAATATCCGGCGGCAAAATTGCTATCCCCATTTGTTTACAGCTTAAAATATACTCTGACACCTTAGAAGTATTATCAATAACAGATGTCATTAACGCCGCCATAAATTCCACTGGATAATAATATTTTAAATATGCTGTTTGATATGCCACTACAGCATAAGCGGCTGCATGGGACTTATTAAACGCATATTTTGCAAAATCAATCATTTCGTCATAGATTTTATTAGCTGTTTTCTCACTAATTCCATTTGCAATACAGCCCGGCACATGCTCTTCCTTATTCCCATAGACAAAATTCTGCCTTTCATGCTCCATAACGGCTGTTTTTTTCTTTGACATAGCCCTGCGCACTTCATCACTGCGCCCCATAGTAAACCCTGCTAGATCCCTTACAATCTGCATAACTTGTTCTTGGTAAACAATACATCCATACGTTGGCTTTAAAATTGGCTCAAGCTGCGGGCAGTCATATTTTACTTTATCTGGATTATTTTTTCCTTTTAAATATTGTGGGATAAAATCCATAGGGCCTGGCCGGTACAAAGAAATCCCTGCAATAATATCTTCCAAACTCTGCGGCTTCAAATCTTTAATAAAGCTTTTCATTCCAGCACTTTCAAGCTGGAACACGCCGTCTGTCTTTCCAGTCCCAAGAGATGCCAGCACTTGGGCATCATTATAATCAATATGGATAATATCTAAATTAATATTTTGGCTCTTCTTCAATAATTGGACTGAATTCTGGATTACCGTCAATGTCCTAAGCCCTAGGAAATCCATTTTTAGTAATCCCAAATTCTCCAAAGTAGTCATTGTAAATTGTGTGGTAATAGAACCATCTGACGCGCGGGATAATGGCACATATTCATCTACAGATTTCTGGCTAATTACTACGCCTGCTGCATGCATAGAAGTATGCCTTGGAAGCCCTTCCAAACGTTTTGCCATATCTACCAAATATTTTACTTCCGCTTGTTCCTGATATGCCTGCCGAAACTCTGGATTAATTTCAAGGGCCCTGTCAATCGTAATATTTAGCTCATCCTTTGGAATCATTTTTGCAATATTATCTACAGCCGCATATGGCATATCCAAAACACGCCCTACATCACGGATAACGCCCCTTGCCGCCAATGTTCCAAACGTAACAATCTGGACTACCCGATCCTTGCCATACTTCCTTACCACATAGTCAATTACTTCTTGCCTTCTTTCATAACAAAAATCCACATCAATATCTGGCATAGATACACGGTCTGGGTTTAAGAAACGTTCAAATACCAAACCATACCGGATAGGATCAATATCTGTAATTTCCAGTGTATATGCTACAATGCTTCCCGCTGCCGAGCCACGCCCCGGGCCTACAGCAATCCCATTTTCTTTTGCAAAATGGATAAAATCCCATACAATCAAGAAATAATCCACATATCCCATATTCTTGATTACATTTAACTCATATGCAAGTTGATCTTCCAGTTTTTTATCTACCTTAGCATAACGGCGGGCAAGCCCTTCATAACATAGCTTATTTAGGTATTCCCATGCGCTGTACCCATCTGGCACATCATATTTAGGCAGTTTTGTAACACCAAACTCAATCTCTACATTACATCGTTCTGCAATTTTATGTGTATTTTCTATAGCTTCTTTTGCATAAGGAAACAGCTTTTCCATTTCCTCTGGAGACTTACAATAATACTGCCCACCCTCATAACGCATCCGATCTTCATCACTCACCCGTTTTCCTGTTTGGATACAGAGCAAAATATCATGTGCTTCCACATCGCTTGCATAAGTATAATGGGAATCGTTCGTAGCCACCAAGTCAATCCCTAATTCCCTACTCATACGAAGCAACTGCTGGTTTACTGTTTTTTGCGCAGGAATCCCATGATCCTGCAACTCTAAAAAAAAGTTCCCTTTCCCAAATATCTTTTTATAACGAAGTGCTGCTTTTTTCCCTTCCTCATACATGCCCCGTTCTAAATATCTTGGTATTTCCCCGCCAAGGCATGCGCTTAAAGCAATAATTCCGTTATGGTATGTCTCAAGGACTTCATAATCTACACGTGGCTTATAATAAAAGCCCTCTACAAACCCCTTAGACACCAGCTTCATTAAATTGGCATAGCCTGTATTATTTTCTGCTAAAAGCACTAAATGATAATATCTATCTTCCCCTGCGTTTGCTTCCTTATCAAAACGGGAACCTGGTGCCACATAAACCTCACATCCAATAATCGGCTTAATGCCCCTTGCTTTACAAGCACGGTAAAAATCAATTACTCCATACATTACCCCATGATCGGTAATTGCAATACTATCCATTCCAAGTTCTTTTACCCGTTCCGCCAATTCCTCTATTTTACTAGACCCATCTAGCAAACTATATTCTGTATGCACATGTAGATGCGTAAATGCCATCTTCTGCTCTTCCTTTCTTTATCCCAAGCCAACTAAAAATCAATTTTTACTTCTGTTTTTCTTCCCGGATAGCTTCCGCAATAGAACCAAGCTTCCTTAACCTATGGTTTACGCCAGATTTCCCAACAGGCGGGTTTAACATAAGCCCTAGTTCCTTTAAAGTGGCTTCTGGGTGCTCCAACCGTTTTAATGCAATTTCTTCTAATCCTTCTGCCAGTTTCCCAAATCCAACCGTGTCCCGGATATAAGTGATATCTTCTACCTGTTTTACAGCCGCAGATACTGTTTTATTGATATTTGCTGTTTCACAGTTCACCCTTCGGTTTACAGAATTCCTCATTTCTTTTAAAATTCTTACATTCTCTAAATTCATTAAGGCAACATGTGCTTCCATTACATTTAAAATATCTACAATTTGGGAGCCTTCTTTTATATATACAACAAAATATCGTTTCCGCCTAATAATCTTTGCCTCAATATCAAAGGTTGCCATAATCGCCCGCAACTGTTCTGCCTTTGCCATAGTTGCGCATACTATCTCAAAATGATAAGATTTTTCTGGATCACTAATAGAACCTGTTGCTAAAAATGCCCCCCTTAAAAAGGACCTCCTGCAGCAGACCTGCTGTACTACCAAATTTCCTACAATACTTAAATTTTCCCCTATTTCCTGATGCTCGTCAATTAACCGTACTGCTTTTAAAATCCGCATCGCATCTTCATGTTTTGCAACAGTCACTGTATAAGTCCTGCTTTTTTTTAAATAAACATTCTGTTTAATAGATATCTCTGTATCTGCCTGGAAAGTTTTTTTAAGTAATGTAAAATACTTCCTTGCTACTGCTATATTCTCTGTATGGATTTTAATACAATAATTATCCTCACTGGATATTAAAATCCGCCCACACAAACTAATAATCGCTGCTGTCTCTGCTATTTGACAGTGCCTTGCCTGCGGCATCTGGCGGGATAATTCATCTTTTACTTCACTGGAAAACGACATTGGCAAGCCCCCATCTTAAAACTTATTTTACAGCTTTCCGCTTTGCATCTTTTTCAATATCCCTATGTTCAATTTTAATCCCATACACAGCACCATCTTCGCGAAGCCGTTTATAAATTTCATTAGCTAATGTTACAGAACGGTGTTTTCCCCCTGTACAGCCAATGGCAACGACAAGCTGGTTCTTCCCTTCTAAAATATAATTAGGGATTAAAAACCGAAGCATCTCCTCCAACTTGTCCACAAAAATATGGGCTGGCTCAAATCCCATCACATAATCCTGTATTTCCTTATCATTCCCCGTTTTATGCCGAAGTTCTTCTATATAATAAGGATTCGGAAGAAAACGGACGTCAAATACTAAATCGGAATCCTGAGGAATCCCATATTTAAACCCAAAGGAAAGTATTGTAATAAATAAATTTTTAAAATTCTCATCTTGAATAAATATCTTTTCTATTTCTATTTTCAATTCCCTAGTTAAAAGCTGGCTGGTATCCAGAATATAATCTGCCTGTTCTTTTAAAAATTCTACCCGTTCCCGTTCCAGCCCAATCCCTCTTTCAATCCTACTAGCTATAGATAAAGGATGGCTTCTCCTAGTTTCCTTATATCGCTTTACTAACACTTCATCTGCAGCATCTAAAAACAATATTTCATAATTATAATTTTTTGCTGTCATTTCTTCTAACACTTTTTTTAAGCCTTCCAACGCCTGCCCACTACGGATGTCAATGCCCAAAGCCGCTTTACTTATTTCTTGGCTTTGGGTAAAAATCAAATCTGCAAATTTTGTAATAAGTGCTATTGGAAGATTATCTACACAAAAATACCCGGCATCTTCTAATACTTTAAGGGCTGTACTCTTGCCTGCCCCGGACATTCCTGTTATAATTACAAGACGCATAATACACCTCTTTATTGTTCCTCAAAATTCCCTATAAATTTTATCTCTGGCTCTAACATAACTGAAAATTTTTCCATTACGGTTTCTTTAATATGCTTAATTACTGCTGCTACATCCTCTGCTGTTGCCTTATCTGCATTAATTACAAATCCACAGTGCTTTTCTGAAACTTTTGCGCCTCCATGCTGATATCCAGCAAGGCCAGAATCCATAATTAATTTTCCTGCAAAATACCCTTGTGGACGCTTAAACGTACTGCCTGCACTTGGGAACTCTAACGGCTGTTTTTCTTTCCTCCGCCGGGAAAGTTCTTTTATAAGAGCAAAAATTTCTTCCTTATCCCCCTCTTTTAACCCAAACTCTGCAGAAAGCACCAAAAGTCCTTGATCCGCTACTACACTATGGCGGTACCCAAAATCCATTTCTTTATTTGTTAAAATCTTTCTCTCCCCTTGTGGTGTTAAAACACAAACCTTTGTTATAACTTGGGCCATTTCCCCGCCATAAGCGCCAGAATTCATGGTAACTGCCCCGCCAAGGCTTCCTGGAATCCCTTCTATAAATTCCAGCCCTGCCAGAGAATGTCCTGCAGATACATGTGCTATTTTCGACAATAACGCCCCTGCCTGTACTTGTATTGTAGCCCCATTCACCAAAATACTGCTAAAATTCTCTCCAAGATGCAAGACCGCCCCTTCAATCCCTTGATCGCTAACCAAAAGATTGCTTCCATTTCCCATTATGAAACATGGTACAGAATATTTTTTTAAAATATTCTGTACCCTTATAATTTCTTCTTCACAAGAAGGCATTAAAAAATATTCTGCCTCCCCTCCTATCCGAAAGGTGGTATGGTTGCTCATAGGTTCCTTTTTTAAAACCTGCTTTTCTCCAAGCACACTATTTAATTCCTCTTCAAATTTACTCAAACCTGCCCTCTCTTCCCAGTCGCTATATTAACCTTGCCGCACCATAGATACCTGCATCGTTCCCAAGTTCTGCAAGTTTAAAAACTGCCTGTTTTGTTTCTTTAAATGCTTTCTCCTTATAATATTTCTCTATTGCCTCAATTAGAACCATGCCAGCCTTAGAAACGCCTCCGCCAATTACAAATACTTCTGGATCAACGACACATGCAATATGCGCACACGCAATGCCTAAATATTCCCCTAATTTTTCTACTGCTTCTACCGCTACAATATCCCCCTTTTTCGCCTCGTCAAAAATATCTTTTGCTGTAAACTCTACTTTATCCCGTAAAACAGAAGGCTCGTTTGTATGCTCCAATAACCTTTTTGCTACTTTTACAATTCCTGTAGCAGAAGCTGCCTGTTCTAAACATCCCTTTTTCCCACAGTTACAATATTCCTTTTCCTCATAAACAACAGGCATATGCCCAATTTCTCCCGCCGCACCATGGATTCCTGCCCGAATCTTCCCATCTAGGATAATGCCGCCGCCTACTCCGGTTCCCAATGTAATCATAACCATATCTTGGTATCCTTTTCCGCCGCCTTGCCAGAGTTCCCCAAGTGCCGCAACATTTGCATCATTCCCTGCCTTTACTGGCAATCCTAGAAGTGTACCCAGTCTCTCCTCAACTGAAAATATGCCCCATCCCAAATTTACACATCCATGTACTATCCCTTTTCCATCTACAGGCCCAGGGACACCAATCCCAGCCCCTATAACTTCTTTTTTTTCAATTCCTTTTTCTTTTAGCTTCTTTTCTATACTATCTGCTATATCTGCAAGTATATAAGCACCATTTTCTTCTTTCCTAGTAGGGATTTCCCATTTCTCTTCTACTTGTTCTCCATAAAATAACCCTAATTTAACTGTAGTCCCGCCTAAATCAATCCCAATACGTACCTCTTCCATACTATTTATTCATTCCCTTTCTATCCCATTATTTTCCTTCTTAATCATCCTCTTCATCACGTTTTGCCAAATTTCTTTGTACTCGGTTATATAACTCTTTTGCAGCATTATACCCCATCTTCTTCTGGCGGTAATTTACGGCGGCTGTTTCTACAATAACAGCCAAATTTCTTCCAGGGCGTACTGGGAGTGCATGGCAGATTACTTTATTTCCTAAAAACTCTGTATACTCTTCCTCCATGCCAAGGCGGTCATATTCTGTATCTTTATTCCAGTCTTCTAACTTTATTACCATGTCAATTGCCTGGGTATCCTTTACACTTTCAATACCAAATAATGATTTTACATCAATAATCCCTATTCCTCTTAACTCTATAAAATGCTTTGTAATTTCTGGCGCTGTGCCTATTAATGTTTCTTCACTTACCTTATGGATTTCTACTACATCATCTGTTACCAAACGATGCCCTCTTTTAATTAACTCTAAAGCAGCCTCACTTTTTCCAATCCCGCTTTCCCCCATAATCAAGACACCTTCTCCATATACATCCACTAATACCCCGTGGATGCTAATTGTTGGGGCTAATTGCACTTTTAGCCAGCGGATAACTTCCGCCATAAAAGAGGATGTACTACTTGCTGTTACAAGAATTGGCACTTCATAATGGGCAGCTAAATCCAAAAGTTCC
>ERZ808051.1463-NODE-1463-length-15581-cov-5.948594_pt1 | contig 15581 bp, 12 predicted proteins | sample MGYA00380199_ERZ808051 | MGnify/ENA primary metagenome ERZ808051 (study PRJEB31490, sample SAMN06133391) | mouse gut metagenome | isolation source: J11 | host: mice | place: China: Chengdu | collected 2015-05 ...
ATGAGCGGTTATCGGATGTATGCCGAGCAGTATATCAAGCCACGTCTGGGGAACAAGAAAATGAATTCCATCACCCCGACGGACATCCAGCGGATGTATACAAAACTGAAAAAAGAAGGGCGGGTACATGAACACCCGGAGCATGGCCGCTCTCTCTCCGCTGGCACCATCCGACGCATTCACACCATGCTCCACCGCGCCTTGTGGGATGCGGTGAAAGCCCACATCATCCCCCGTAATCCCGCCGAGGGGCTGACACTGCCGAGGTCGGACTGCCCGGTCAAACGTGTCCTCACCGACAGAGAGCTGGACAAATTCATGGAGACCATCCAAGCCGATCCTTTCTGGCACGACTTCTTCTACACCGAGCTTACCACCGGCCTGCGCCGGGGCGAGATTTGTGGTCTCCAGTGGCGCGACTTTGATCCTGAAACGGGTACGTTGCAGATCAGCCGCACCCTGCACAAAAAGACAGGCAGCGGATTTGAGGCCGGCGAAACGAAAACCGGGCGGGGAAGGCGCAAAATCCTACTCCCGCAGAGTACGGCGAATATGCTCCGGGTACGCCAGGAAGCGTTCCCTGGCAAGTGGATATTCCCCAATCCGTTCAAAGCGGAGCAACCCATTTCGCCCGATGCAGCCTACCGGCGGCTGAAATCCCTGCTGCGCGAGGTCGGAATCGCGGAGAATATCCCTTTCCATGGGTTACGTCATACCTTCGCCACCCATGCGCTGGCCAGCGGGGTGGACGCCAAAACCCTGTCCGGCATTCTGGGGCACACCGACGCAACATTTACGCTGAATACCTACACCCACGTCACCGGCGATATGCAGAAGCAGGCCGCGGCCATCGTGGGGAACTTCATGGAGGACATCTTCGGAAAGGAGCTGAAACCGTGGCAAAACGCAGGAAGCGTGGTGAAGGAAGCGTCCATCTGAGAAAGGACGGACGCTGGGAGGGCCGGGTGGTGGTGGGCTACGACGAGAAGAACCTACCCATTACCAAAAACGTGCTGGCAAAGACAAAAACGGCGTGTCTGGACAAACTGAAAGCCTTGCAGGGAACTTGTTCCGGGCAGCCAACAGAAAAGATCCAGCCGGATATGACCTTTGGCGAATGGATGGACTTTTGGTATCAAAACTACTCTAAACCCAGGCTGCGTTCCAAATCGCAGCTCGACTACGAAAACAGTATTTACAAGCACATCATCCCCGCGCTGGGTAAAATCCAACTGTCCAAATTGACCGCCAACGACATCCAACAATTTTATGCGCAGATGAAGAAAAACGGTCGCCTTATCCGCACCCAGATTTACGGCGAGGGTCTTTCAGACCGCATGGTGCGGGCCTGCCACACCCGATGCCTGACCGCGCTGGATCGGGCTGTGGCGGACGGTCTCATCCGCTTCAATCCAGCTGCCGACTGCAAACTCCCCGGACAGGCCCTCAAAGATATGAACCTGCTGACGCGGGAGGAAATGCAGCGGTTTCTCATCCAAGCCAAGGAGGAAGGGTATTACGAGCTGTTCCTGCTGGAGCTGGCCACGGGTCTTCGCCGGGGCGAGGTGCTGGCCCTACAATGGGACGATCTGGACTTTGAAACCGGGGCACTTCATATCCAGCGCCAGGTCTACCGGGCCAACGGCGAGCTGGTGGTGTCCGCACCCAAGACCAAAGCCGCCCTGCGCACCATCGTCCTACCACCCTCTTTGGTGGGTGTGCTTGAGGAATATCACGGGCAAATCAATTCCCGCTGGATGTTCCCCTCTCCAGCAAAAGTGGATTCACCCCTCGACCCAGCCACCGTCCGAAAGCGCCTCCAGACCATCCTGGAACACGCGGGGTGCAGAAAAGTCCGTTTCCACGATCTGCGCCACCTTTTCGTGACCACGGCCCTGGAAAACGGCATGGATGTGAAAACCCTGTCCACCATCATCGGCCACGTCTCCGCAAAAACCACGCTGAATGTCTACACCCATGTCACTGACGCCATGCGGCAGACTGCGGCGGCAAAAATTGACCGGGGGATTGGCAAGTGTGAGCCGCAGGACAAAGTTAATTCGGGCAGTGAAGGTTTACCCACTCAAGTGCCCGACACGCGCCCAGCGGCCCCCTTTGAACCCTACAGGGGCAAAATCCGCAAATCAGGGACAGGCTGTGTGACGCAGATTAACGACCACCTGTGGGAGGGAAAATTTTCACCCAAGTGGCCCGATGGCAAAAAGCACTCCCGCAGCGTCTACGCCAGCACCGAGGCCGAATGCGAGGAGAAGCTGGCCGATTTGATCCGGGAAATGAAAACGGAAATCGCGGAAGCCAGACGTTTGGTATCAGAAGGAAACTGGGAGGAAGCCATGGCCTTGGCGGGGCAGAAGAAAGCCCGGGGGACAAAAAAGGTGGTGTGAAAAGCGGAAAAATGTACCACGCTGTAATCAGATAGGGTGATTCCCGTCAAGCACTCTCACCGACAAATGGATCCCCTTCAGGTTAAGCACCCAGCCGCACCCCTTTCCGCTCGACATTGCGGTAAAATGGCAATACGTCCACATTCTTATTGAAATAGTCCCTCTGCGCATTTAAGGCCTTGAGTCTTGATTCTTCCACAAAAACTGTGATATAATTTTATAAAAACCGATAAAATAGATACATTTTAAAAAAGTGGGCGGAAGGACGTGCTTGCTGTGGACGAGTTTTCCTTTTCGATTTTCCCCAATGAAAATTTCCTGGATGTCCGTCTGTACCAATACGGTTGGGAGCAGTGCGGCCCCCTGCACTCCTTCGGGCCCTTTGTGCGCAACCACTACCTGTTTCACTATGTTCTCTCCGGCCGCGGGCAGCTTGACGCCGCCGATGAGCACGGGACAGTCCAGCATTACCCGCTGAATCCCGGTCAGGGCTTTTTGATTTTTCCCGGCCAAATCACCACCTATGCCGCCCGGGAGGATGATCCGTGGAAGTACGTATGGTTGGAGTTCGACGGTCTGCGGGTGGCGGAATATGTGGATCAGGCGGGATTAGATCTGGGCCACCCCATCTATTGCCCACTGACCCCGGAGCAGGGTCAGTGCGTGGGGGATACCATGCTCTATATCGCGGAGCATCCCAATGCGTCTGCCCTCCATTTGGTGGGTCATCTGTGCCTGTTTCTGGACGCCCTGATCCACACCTCGTCCAGCCGCCGGGAGTTGAGCGGCGGACAACTCCGGGATTTCTACATCCAGGAGGCCGTCAACTTCATGGAGCACAATTATGCGCAGGATATCACCGTGGAGCAGATCGCCGAGGTATGTGGGCTGAACCGCAGCTACTTCAGTAAGATATTCCGGGATGCTATGGGCTGTCCGCCCCAGGAGTTTTTGATCCGCCTCCGCCTGTCCAAAGCCGCCGATCAGCTCAGAGGCACAGATAGTTCCATTGGCTCCATCGCGGCCCAGTGCGGCTACCCCAACCAGTTGCATTTTACTCGGGCGTTCCACAAGCGTTACGGTCTCTCTCCCAGGCAGTGGCGGGCCCAGAACCAGATCAAAAGAGAGCGCTGACAGCGTGAAAAGGTGGCAGCCGGAACTGCCGCCTTTTTTATGGCTGCTTATTCCCGCAGTAGCCAGGCAAAGCCGTTGGGCCACAGGTCAAAGCAGCGGATGTTATCATAGTGTGCCCCATACATCAGCTCGGCGTAGGTCCCGTCCCGGCCTACCCCAGCCCGGACAAACTCCCCGCTGAAATTGAACAGGCACACCAACTCCCGCGCCCCCTTCCGGCGGCACAGGGCCAGCACCCGGGTGTTTCCGCTGTCCTCCACCCAGACGTCGGCATCTCCGTCAAAGCAGGGTTCCCCGGCCCGGATCTGCTCCAGCCGCCGCAAGCCCTGGAACAGCTTGCCCTGGAGGGCGTCCGGGTCGTTCCGGCGCTCCGCAAGCTCCCACTGGAACCTGCCCCGGTGGAGATAGCGGCTGTCCTCCCGCTTGTCCGGGTCATCGTGGTAGGCGTAGTCGTTGAGTTGGCCGATCTCATCCCCGCTGTAGATCACCGGGATGCCGCTCTGGGACAGCATCCAGGCGTGTAGGGTCAAATCACAGGCCGCCGCCCGTTCCAGCTTGAAGGGATCCCCCTCAAATTCGGCGGTCTCCACTCCGCACAGGGAGGCGGTGGTGCCGCACAGCCGGGCATCTCCCAACCGGGGGGCGTCATTGTACAGCTCTCCCCGGCTGTCGCTGCCGGGGAACTTCCCGGTGAACCAGTCATTGAGATAGCGTTTGTGGGCCACTTCATCCGCCCCAAAGCGCTCCCGCAACCAGGGATAATCCAGCCCCCAGCCGATGTCATCATGGCAACGGAGATAATTGAGGAATAAAAAGTCCTTGGGGAGGGCGCACACCGCCTCCATCTGCCGCTTCAACAGGGACACGTCCCCGGTGGCCAGGGTGTGCCAGGTGGTGGCCATGGTGGTGACGTTGTAGAGCATATGGCACTCCGGCTTCTCCGGCGTGCCGAAGTAGGGAGCCACCTTGGCGGGCTCCATCACAACCTCCCCCAGCAGCAGCACACCGGGACAGACAGTCTCACAGACTATACGAAGCATCCGCACCAGGGAGTGTACTTGGGGCAAATTGCGGCAGCTGGTCCCCAGCTGCTTCCAGATGTAGGGAACCGCGTCCAGCCGGATGACGTCAATTCCCCGGTTGGCCAGGAAGAGCAGATTTTCCGTCATATCATGGAACACCGCCGGATTGGCGTAGTTCAAATCCCACTGATAGGGATAGAAGCTGGTCATGACGATTTGGCCGTTCTCCAACTGAGTGAAGCTGCCCGGCGCGGTGGTGGGGAACACCTGGGGGACAGTTTGTTCAAACTCCCGTGGAATGTCCCAGCTGTCGTAGAAGAAATACCGCTCCTGATAGCCCGACTCCCCAGCCCGGGCTTTTTTTGCCCACTCATGCTCCTCGCTGGTGTGGTTCATCACGAAGTCCAGACACAGGCTGATCCCGTGCTTCCGGCAGTTGTCCGCCAGGGCCTCCAAGTCGTCCATAGCGCCCAGTTCCGGCTGGACCGCCCGAAAGTCGCTGACGGCGTACCCGCCGTCACTTCGGCCCTTGGGGGACTGGAGCAGCGGCATCAGGTGCAGATAGTTCACCCCACACTCCCGGATGTAGTCCAGCTTGCCCCTTACCCCTGCCAGATCACCGGCAAAGGCGTCCACATAGAGCATCATGCCCAGCAGATCCCGGCGGCGGTACCAATCGGGATCGGCCTCCCGGCGGGCATCCTGTGTCCGGAGGGGCCGTTTCCGCTGGCCCCAGCAGCGTCGGAGCATCTCCACAAAGCAGTGGAATGTATCCAGGCTGTCGTGGTACAGCTCGCAGTACAGCCATTTCAGCTCGTCATAGCGCCCTTCCAGGCGCCGGTCGAATGCAGTTGTTTTCACGGCAGCTGTAAACCTCCCTGCGGGTCAAATAGTTCTTCCCATGTGGGCATGGCCGGAATAGCCCCGCTGTGGGAGCAGGTGAAGGCCGCGGCCCGGTTGGCAAAGGCCAGGATGTCCTTCAGCTCTGCCCGTTCCAGTCTCTCAAGGGGGCCGTCTCCCCGCCTGCACAGGCGGCTGAGCACCGCGGCCAGAAAGGTGTCGCCCGCGCCGTTGGTGTCGGCTACCTTCACCGGAATCCCGGGCTGATGCCAGCTCTCGCTCCTCCAGCGGCAAAACACTCCATTTCCACCCAGCGTCACCATGATAAGCTTTACGCCCTGCCTCTCCAGCAGCCGCGTGCCCTCTTCCAGATCTGAGGTCCCAATGATAAGGGGCAGCTCCTCCTCCGACAGCTTGAGTACATCCACCAGGGGCAGGGGGGCCCGCATCCACTTCACCGCGTTTTCCTGGCTGTCCCAGAGGGCGGAGCGGTAATTCGGGTCGTAGCTGACCAACACACGGGCATTTTTGGCGCTGCGGGCGGCAAAAAGAGTCGCGGCCTGGGCAGGCCCCGAGGTCAAGCTGACGGAGCCGAAGTGGAGGATCTTACTCCCAGCGATGGCGGTTACGTCCACCTCCTCAGGGGCAAGATCATTGTCCGCGCCACGGGCAAAGCGGAAGTCCCTCTCACCGGAGCCGTCCACCGAGACAATAGCCATGGTGGTGGGCAGTTCGCTCTCATGAAGTCCGGCATCGTCCACCCCGTTGTCCACCAAGACCTGGCGGAGATAGCAGCCAAAGCCGTCCCGGCCGGCTTTCCCGATCAAGGCGGTGTGCGCCCCAAGCCGCGCGGCGGCCACCGCCACGTTGGCGGGCGCGCCGCCGGGGTTGGCGGCAAACAGGGGTACGCCGGATTCATGAAACCCGATCTGGGTCAGGTCAATCAGGATTTCTCCTATGCAAGTAATGTCTGTCATATGTGCCCTCCTGTCTAAGCGCCCAAAAACGGCCTTGCCTGCACTATATCACGGTCAGGCTGCTTTCACAAGGGGGAAATCTCGCATTTTGATATCTTTTTCTGTGGCTACCCAAGAAAACCTGTAAAATGTATTTTCAATTTAAGGAAACGCCTTTTCTTTTTTGCTGAAAAAGTTTCCGTTTTATGTTTTACACAAAATAATGCATTGAAAACTGTGCATAACAATGAATTTCTATAGGATATGCCAAAATGTCGCCTCAACTTGTCTCAAATGTTCTGCGTACAACATACGGGTATATTTTATGAAATATGGACTATTTACAGCCGGGGCGGGGAAGCGGTATATTTTTTTCACCAACCAGCGTTTCTGCGCGGAAAAAGTATCGGAGAGGAGAGACGTTATGAAGAAAATACCCCGTATCACGGCGGCGGTTCTGGCCTTGGCGCTTTTTCTGGCCCTGGCCGGATGCGGCGCGTCGGATGGTAAAACCCACTTGACCTTCCAGATCTGGGATGTGGCCCAACGGGACGGGATGCAGGCCATGTGCGACGCCTACACCGCCCAACACCCCGAGGTGGAGATCGAGGTGCAGGTGACCAGTTGGGGCGAGTACTGGACCAAGTTGGAGGCCGCCGGTGAGAGCAACACCATGCCGGACATCTTCTGGATGCACACGGACCAGATCCTGTATTACGCCGACTTCGGAATTCTGGCCGACGTGACCGACCTCTACGCCGGGGAGGACCCCAACTTCTGGACTGAGCATTACTCCGACATCTCCATCGGCAACGTCACCGGCTCCGACGGCCGGATGTACGGCGTGCCCAAAGACCGCGACAACATTGTCCTGGTATACAATAGGGAGATGTTTGACGCCGCCGGCGTGGCTTACCCCACCGCAGACTGGACCTGGGACGACATGGCCGATGCCTCCCGGAAGATCTACGACGCCACCGGCAAGTATGGCTACATGGCCTACAACGACGAACAGCTGGGCTACTGGAATTTCGTCTACCAGAACGGCGGCTACATCCTGGACCCGGAAACCAATATCCACGCCGGGTACACCCAGCCCGCCACCGCTGAGGCCATCAAATACTATGTAAACATCCAGAAAAACGACTGGTGCCCCGATCAGACCTTCTTTGCCGAGACCTCCCCGGGCACCGCGTTCTTCTCCGAGATGGGCGCCATGTTCTATGAGGGCTCCTGGAACCTGCTGTCCGAGCTGAAAAACTACCCCAACATGGTGGGCAAATGGGACATCGCCCCCCTGCCCAAGTGCCCCAGCCCCGCCGCCGGCGATGGGACGGGCACCATTTCCAACGGCCTGTGCTACGCCACCGCCGCCCAGGGCAAGCATTTGGAGATCGTCAAGGACGTGCTGCGCTTCTTCGGCAGTGAGGAGGGCCAGCGTATCCAGGGCGAGTCCGGCGCGGCCATCCCCGCCTACCTGGGCCTGGAGGATTCCTGGACCACCCAGTTCGCCACGTTTGACTACCTCATCGACACCCAGGTGTGCTACGACCAGTTCGACACCTGTGTGCAGTACATCAACAACGCCACCCGCCGCAAGTGGAAGTCCAGCGTGTCCGACGAGATGGTGAAAATCTATAACGGCGCGGATATCGACGCCCAGCTGGCCGTCATGCAGGGGATCGCGGACAGCTACGTGGTGTCTGACTGAGAGGAGGGCCTTTTGTGAACAAGAAATACAAGCGGTCTCTCGCGTCCCGGCGAGAGGAGACCTGGGGCTGGATCATGGTAGCCCCCACTATCATCGGCCTGATCGTTCTGAATTTGTGGCCCTTTGTCCAGACCATCTACACCAGCTTCTGTGAGCATCTGGGCTTTGGCCACTACAAGTTCATCGGTTTAGATAACTTCATCCGGATGTTCCAGAACGCCGAGTTCTGGAAGGCCACCTGGAACACCATCCTGTTCTGCATCCTCACCGTTCCCGTGGGCCTGTTCCTGTCCCTGCTGGTGGCCATGCTGCTCAACGCCAAGATCAAGTTCAAGGGCGGCTTCCGCACCATCTTCTTCCTGCCGCTGGTGTGCGCCCCCGCCGCCGTCACCATGGTGTGGCGCTTCATCTTCAACGGCGAGTACGGCATCCTGAACCAGATCCTCGGCACCCGCATCGGCTGGATTACCGACCCCAACTTCGTCATGGTCTCCTGCGCCATCGTGGCCATCTGGAGCAACATCGGCTATGACGCGGTGCTGCTGCTGGCGGGGCTGCAGAACATTCCCAAAACGCTCTACGAGGCCAACAGCATCGACGGCGCGGGGCCGGTGAAGCAGTTCTTTACCATCACCCTGCCCATGGTGTCCCCCACCCTGTTTGTGGTGATGATTATGCGCCTGATGTCCTCGGTGAAGGTGTACGACCTGATCTACATGATGGTGGAGGAGACCAACCCCGCCGTCACCAGCGTGCAGAGCCTGATGTATCTGTTCTACCGCTCCTCCTTCGTGGCGGGCGAGCGCGGTTACGGCTCCGCCATCGTGCTGTGGACGGTTCTGCTCATCGGCCTGGTCACCCTCATTCAGTTCTACGGCCAGAAGAAGTGGGTCAATTACGACGTGTAAGGAGGATTTTTTGTGAAAAAGAGTTCATTAGACGCCTCCCGAAAGCGGATGACCGTCCTCGTCTACGCGGTCCTGATTATCTCGTCCCTCATCATGATATTCCCCTTCATCTGGATGATTTTGACCAGTCTCAAGACTGTGGGCGAGAGCAACGCCGTGCCCCCCGTCATCTTCCCCCAGGAGGGGCTCCAGTGGAAGAACTTTGTGGAAGCCACCACCAGCCTTCCCTTCCTCAAGCTGTATCTCAACACCGGCCTGATGATCCTGTTCCGGGTGATCTGCGCCGTGGCCTTCAGCTCCATGGCGGGCTATGCCTTTGCCATGCTGGAGTTCCGGGGCAAGAAGCTACTGTTCGGCATTGTGCTGGTGCAGATGTCCCTGCCCAGCCAGATCTTCATCATTCCTCAGTATCAGATGGTGGCCAAAATGGGGCTGGCCAACACCATCTTCGCCCTGGTGTTCCCTGGCATCGTCAGCGCCTTTGGCGTGTTCTTCCTGCGGCAGACTTACATGGGCATTCCCAAGGAGATCGGCGAGGCCGCCTACCTGGACGGCTGCAACCAGTGGCAGACCTTCTATAAGGTCATGTTTCCGCTGACCGGCACCTCTGTGGCCGCCCTGACCATCTTCACCGCCGTGTTCGCCTACTCAGACCTGATGTGGCCCCTGGTGGTCAACTCCGACCTGAACATGATGACCCTGTCCTCCGGCCTGGCCACCCTGCGGGGCCAGTTCTCCACCAACTTCCCCGTGCTGATGGCGGGCTCCCTGCTGGCCATGCTGCCCATGGTGGTGCTGTACCTCATTTTCCAGAAGCAATTTGTGGAGGGCATCGCCTCCACCGGCGGCAAATAACCCCGCGCCCCGCATTTCTCTGGAACGGCTCCGGCATACTTCAAGATACCGGGGCCGTTCCTTTTTGCGGAGGGCGGATTTGTGCGAAGTGCGCTCTTGCCTCACGGCGGGAATTGCGATAAAATGAACGCGATTACACTATTTTGGAGGTATCCCTGTGATTGAAATTGACCGCGGCAGCCGGATCTTTACCCTGCACACCTTGAACACTACGTATCAGATGAAGGCGGACCGACACGGCGTCCTGCTCCACACCTACTACGGTTCCCGGATCGGCGGCGGCGACCTGTCCTACCTGATTCGATACGCCGACCGGGGCTTCTCCCCCAACCCCAACCAGGCGGGCGAGGATCGCACCTATTCCCTGGACACCCTGCCACAGGAATACTCCACCTGCGGCGTGGGGGACTTCCGCCTGCCCTCCATTGAGTTTGAGCGGCCGGACGGCAGTCTCGCGGCCGATCTGCGCTATGTAAAACATGAGCTCCGGCCAGGCAAGTACGCCCTGGATGGCCTGCCCGCCTTTTGGGGCGGGGACGAGTGGGAGACGCTGGTGGTGTTCCTGGAGGATACCGCCGCCCAAATGTCGGTGGAGCTGTACTACGGGGTGCTGGAGAAATATGACCTCATCACCCGGGCCGTCCAGGTGGTAAACCGGGGGACAGGGACCGTGAAGCTGCGCCGGTGCGCCTCCCTGTGCCTGGATTTCCAGGGTGGGGACTTCGATTTCATCACCTTTGACGGCTGCCATACCCTGGAGCGCAGCCCCAGCCGCACCTCCCTGCGCCCCGGCGTCCAGAGCGTGGAGAGCGTCCGGGGAATGTCCAGCCACCACCATAACCCCTTTGTGATCCTCTGTGAGCGCGGCGCGGACGAAGACCACGGTCTGTGCTATGGGGCGGCGTTGGTTTACAGCGGGAACTTTCTGGCCGCGGCGGAGCGCACCCAGCTGGAGCACAACCGGCTGACGCTGGGGATCAGCCCCTGGCATTTCTGCTGGACGCTGGAGCCGGGAGCGTCCTTCGCCGCCCCGGAGGCGGCGCTGGTGTGCTCCCCCAGCGGGTTCGGGCAGATGAGCCGTCACTTCCACCGGGCTATCCGGGAAAACCTGATCCACGATCCCCTTCAGGGACAGCGCCGCCCGGTGCTGGTCAACCATTGGGAGGCCACCGAGGCCCATTTTACCCAGGAGAAGCTCATCGACATCGCCCGAGCCGCCGCCCCCTTGGGCATCGAACTCTTCGTCGTGGACGACGGCTGGTTTGGCAAGCGGGATGATGACACCAGCGGTCTGGGGGATTGGTTTGTCAATGAGCGCAAGCTCCCTGGCGGGTTGAACGCTCTGGCGTCCCGCCTGAAGGAGCTGGGAATGTCCCTGGGCGTCTGGATCGAGCCGGAAATGGTCAACGAGGACAGCGAACTCTACCGCGCCCACCCGGACTGGGCGCTGGGTATCCCGGGACGGCCCCAGGCCAGAAGCCGGAGCCAGCTGGTGCTGGACTTCTCCCGGGAGGAGATCCGGAATCACGTCTACCATGCCATCAAAGCTGTGCTGGACAGCGCCGATATCTCCTATGTGAAGTGGGACATGAACCGCAGCCTCACCGACGTATACTCCGCCGCCCTGCCGGCAGAGCGGCAGGGCGAGGTGTTCCATCGGTATGTGCTGGGCGTATACGACATCCTGGAACGGATGCGGCGGGACTATCCCCATATGCTGATTGAGGGCTGTGCCGGCGGCGGCGGGCGGTTTGACCTTGGTATGCTGTACTACACCCCCCAGATTTGGTGCAGCGACAACACCGACGCCATCGACCGTCTGGGGATCCAATACGGCACCTCCTTCTGCTACCCGGTGTCCTCCGTGGGGGCCCATGTATCCGCTGTGCCCAACGCCCAGACCGGGCGCGCCACCCCGCTGGAAACACGGGGTGTGGCGGCCATGTCCGGGACCTTCGGCTACGAGATGGACCTGAGCGCGGCCACCGAGGCGGAAAAGCGGCTGATCCAAGAACAGACCGCCTTCTTTAAGGAACACTACGATCTGATTCAGCGGGGAGACTATTACCGCCTGACCGATCTTTCCGGCCCCTTCACCGCCTGGGAGCAGGTGTCCCCTGACCGCCGGGAGGCGCTGGTGTCCCTGGTGTACGGCCCCAATCGGGCTGCCAGTCCCTTCCGCACACTGCGCCTGAAGGGGCTGGATCCCGAGGCACTCTACCAGGTGAACGGCGGGGAAACCCGGCGGGGCGATGTGCTCATGGCGGCAGGGTGGCCTCTGCACATGCCCACCGGCGACTACCAATCGCTCCAGCTCTACCTGCAAGCGGTTCCGGGTTGAGCGGAAAGCATCACCTGCCATAACAAATATGGTCTAAACAGCAGGCAACGAGTACCTGAGCCTGAGTCGGCTCAACGATTGGCAGAGAAGGTGGCAGATGGCGGACAGGAGGATCTGCGCTGGCTACTACAGACGGTATGACGGCAAAGTGATTTATGTCGTTACCATGGCAAAGGATGCCGATACGGATGAAGACGTCGTCATCTGGACGCCGAATGTCTACTCGGACAAGCGCGCCTATTACACCATGAGCAAAGAATCCTTTTGCGAGTCTGTTTTGATAGACGGTGTGCGCCAGCCGAAGTTCAAACGGAAGACTCAGATGCGGATAACAGCGTCAGCGGTAGAGAATTTTGAGGAAGATGGTTTCGTCCGCCCGGTACGGAAAGCGAATGCTCACACCGAAGATGGGTACGATGATTGGCGCCGGCCCAGCGCCGATACCTATCACGAGTATGCGAAACAGGTGTGTGAAGGGTATCGGTTCAGCCGGGCCAAGTATGTTCTGTGTGTCAAAGAGAAACGGTACATCGGAATATCGAGGGAGGATTTCCAAGAGCTCAAGAGTGACCTGCTCTTTCTGCAAAACTGCCTGAGAACCGTTTCGAGCGACTACGCCAGTTATTTTGAGGAGCGGTTTATGAAAGGCCTGTCCATCCGAAAATACGCCCAGGCCCATGGCCTCAACCGGGGAAGCGTCGATCATCTGCAACGGAAATTTTTTGCGGCCCTTGCTCAAGCGTTGAGGGAACGAGATGAAGCGGACGGCAGAAGCCGCCTACAGGTAAAATAAATGCATAAAAATGCGAAGCACCCGTCAGAGATGGCGGGTGCTTTTTATGTCAAGATTATGTCAAAGTTCAGTGAGTTCGGATACAGAAGTAGAGGGAGCATCCAGACGCCAAGAAATATGTTGGATGAATCGCTTATAAAAAATCCATTCTCAATGTCTACACAGTAAGGGGAAAATCTGAAAGGAGTGGGATCACATGATAATCTCAAGTTACAAAAGCTATGACGACCTGCCTCTGTTTCTCAATGCGGCAATCGTAGCAAAGGTGCTAGGCATCGCACCGTCCAGTGGCTATGACCTGATGCACGATCCGGACTTCCCTGTGCTGAAAGTTGGCAGCCGCATGGTGGTTCCCAAGGAAAAGTTCAGGGAGTGGGTGGAGCAACATACGGGAGGGCGTCAATGAGTGGAAAATGGTCAGCAGCATCACCACCCTCCAACGAGTTCTTTTTGCCGTGTGAAGTTTTCAGGTTCGGCTTGAAGCAGGGCCCTCTGCTGGTGTATCTCTATCTGATCTGCCGCAAGAGTTTGAAACACGGCGTGGACAAAACGAGCTGTGCCATCATCGGCAAAGCGGTGGGCTTGTGTGAGAAAACTGTGCGAACACATATGCACACTCTGGCTGACACCGGGCTCATCAAAGTGGAGTATCACGGGCAAACCTTCTCCTACTCGCTGTGTCTCATCCAATCCAAAGTGCAGAAGCATCGCGGCACGACGCCCCGCAGTCGCTGGATATCCAGGAAGCAAGTCTGGATCACCGGCGAGGTGTTCGACGCCGTGTTTCCTATTCCTGTTGAGGTGTTCCAACTCGACCTCAAGAGTGGTGAACTGCTGGTGTACCTGTACCTCCACTACCAAAAGGGTGTGCGGAGCGGCCAATGCTGGCCCAGCTACGCTACCATTGGTGTGGCAGTCGGGATGGGCCGGAAAACCGTGCAGAAGCACGTGCGGTCACTGATAGGTGCGGGGCTGATCCAAGCGGAGGATACCATGGTTCGCCGGAAGAATGGCCGCAGCTACAACGGCAGTCTGCTCTATACGGTCAAGCCAATTGAGCAGATTTTGAAGGAACACGAGAAAGAATTTCTCGCGAAGTTGAAGCTGGCGGAAGCCCAGCGCAAATTGGATCGGCGCTGCCAACAGCGTGACCGCCCCTGTTCCGCGTTGTGAGGCCCCTTGTTGCCCTCCTGTGGGCGGGGTGGCAGCCGTACACCTCCCGACCCCTGAAATGCGGTGTTGCCCCCCGTGTGGCTCGTTGTGGGAGGGCGGGGTGTACAGGGGCTGGACAGCGGAAAAATGTACCACGCTGTAATCAGTAAGGGCCATGCGGGCACAGATCGAAGGACAGCGCAGATGGGGCCCCCACGCGAGCCCAGCCGAAGGCAGGTCGCGTGGGGAGAGGAGGAGCGGCGGAATGAGCGAGCCCTGCCGCTCGCGGCGGGGCGAGGGATATGAAGCCTGCGACGACGACAAGCGGGATAAATTCCCTTCACAGCTCCCCGCAGTGCGGACAACCCCGCCGCAGTACCGTGGGAACGCCGGGTGAGGGCAACGCAGAAGCGCCCCGTTGGGGCGGATACCTACCCTTTTGGGTAGGGCAAGCATCGCGTCCGGCTATACGCCGCCCGCACTCGCCGGGGCGCTGCCCCGGCACCCCCTACCCCCTGAAGGGGGAGAGAAAGGAGCTCAATGCAGAAGAAAAAGGCTGAAATTATCACTGCCCGGATGACTCCAGTAGACAAAAGGGCCATCTGCCAACGGGCCAAGGCCGCTGGTATGACCGTCACGGACTACCTCACCGCCTGCGCTCTCGGCAAAGAAATCGTGCGGGTGGATGGGCTGGACAATCTGCTCTCTGAGCTGAAAGCCCAAGGCCGCAACCTTAACCAACTCACTACGCTGGCCAACATGGGGCGGCTCACTGTTCTGCGAGGGGACGACCTCGTCCAAGAGTACTCCCGACTATGTGACGCATTGGCTACGTTAATCCGGGAGGTGCGCTGATGGCGACCTTCACCGCGATCCAATGCAAAAAGCAGTCCGCCAGTTCCATGCGCGGCGTGATCGACTATGTGGAACAGGAAAAGAAAACCCGCTGGGGCGACGCATGGCTGGTCACTGGCAGCAACTGCGTTCCCCAGTCCGCCTTCATCGAGATGCAGATGAGCAAAGAACGCTTTCACAAAACAGGCGGGACGCAGTTCTACCACTTCGTCCAGTCCTTCTCCGCGGAGGACAACATCACACCCCAGGAGGTCAACGCCATCGGTTTGGAGTTTGCACAAAAGCAGTTCCCTGGCTTCGAGGTGGTGATCGCCACCCACGTTGATACCGGCCATCTGCATAACCACATGGTGGTGAACAGCGTCAGCCACAAGGATGGACACAAGCTCCATCAAAGCCCCGGCGACCTTCTGGCGCACCGAAAAGTGAACGACGAGATCTGCCTCGCCCACGGTCTTCGGGTGCTGGACGAGTGCGAACTGCGTACCAAAAAGCGGCGCATGAAACCCGGCGAGTATCAGGCCGGCCTGCGCGGCGACAGCTGGAAGCTGGATCTGATCCAGGCCATCAACGAGGCGCTGGAGTACGCCACCAGCCGGGAGAGCTTCA
>ERZ808051.1464-NODE-1464-length-15579-cov-4.967295_pt1 | contig 15579 bp, 14 predicted proteins | sample MGYA00380199_ERZ808051 | MGnify/ENA primary metagenome ERZ808051 (study PRJEB31490, sample SAMN06133391) | mouse gut metagenome | isolation source: J11 | host: mice | place: China: Chengdu | collected 2015-05 ...
ATAGACGGTTAGCCCGATTATTTAGTCACAAAATAGCCGTAACCTTTGGTCGGGTGGGCGGCTATTTTTGTGTCTTGTTATTATCTTTGCTACCGATGGCATATCCGAGACCGAAGCAGGTCAGACATAAGCCAAGCACTGAAATCAACCCTTCTATCGTCAACATTCGCATCAGCCCTCCTTTCTCAGATTCCCTTGCGGGTTTCTATGTATCGAAGATACATTGTAATCGGAGGGTCACATCCCTCCGCAGAGGGCTAACCGCCTACCATCTTGGTATTCCCAAAGAAATACTACCATAATTCGACAGGATATTCAATCTGATTTTTCCCTATGCGAAAATTTCCCAGCGCTAAAAGGACATTATCGTCTGTGCCATCAAGACAAAATAAGTATGAATTTGAGACTTAATAATTTCCACTCTGAATATCCCTCAAAATCATACGTTTCAGCTTATCCCGCAAGGTTCTCCTTCCCTCCTTTCTGCGTGGCGGCTGTTTGTAGGATATTTGTATAAAAGAAAAAGACATCTTCGGTGTGAAAATGCCTTTTTCAGATACACAATTATTCAATTTTTTGTGGTCAGAATTTATTCACTTCCGACATAAGCTGTATACCGTCGTGCAATCCTAATCTGTAAGCAGGCTTGCCGTATGCAGCCCCGTTTGCATTTAAGGCGCTGAGTGCCCTGTCAACAATGCGTTTCTGTTCTCTGTCAAGTCCCGCCTTTTGCAGTTCGTCATACGCCTTATCCTGCTCTTTCAGAGTTACTCGGTAATTCCTGTTTTTTTCGGCGGCTCTGTCTAAGGCTTTATAAGTTCTTCGCCTTACAAGTAAATCCAACAGACTTTTTGTTTTTTCCATTCCCTTACTTGTCCTCACTCCCTGAAAATATTTCAGACGCAAGTATTGCGCCCAACCTAAAACCCTGTGCAAACCTTGCATACTTTGTCATATCCTCATGGCGGAAAATCATCATGTTCCATTTCTCAAACCGTTCCTTGTTTTCTTCTGACAATATCCCCTCAAAATAATCGCGTTCCGTTCTGATTTCGTCTAACAGGGAATGATAATCTGCGTCATTGCAGACGCTTTCTTCAAGGGGACATAATATTCCCATATACAGGCGTTCCAAAACGCTCATTTTGTCCTCACCTCTTTTGCTTATCGTTAATTGTTTCATCGGTGCGGTTTTATCCTGCATATCCCCAACGCCTGCCTTTTCTGCAAGGCGTTTGTGCATATCCAAAAGCTCCTGCTGTTTCTCCTGTGACAGACATTTCGGTATGTCCCCGTAGTCCATTTCCTCCATTGGCGTGTCACCCACAATATCAAGGAGCTGCGTATCAAGCCATTCCTGCCAAAAGTCATTAAATAAACGCCTGCTGTCATTAAAGGAAAATGCGTTGTCAAAACCAACATGATTTCTGTAATACTGCAATTTTATAAAGCCGTACTTTCCGGCATTGACAACGGTTAAATCCTCGTTTTCAAACAGCTCCGCAAAAGCGTCCACAACCTTTTGACAGTTTTCCTTTTCCTCGTCGGTGATATAGGTCTGTTTTTTATTCATAGTACCTCCTTTGGCTGATTAGTTGCTTTCAAGCCGTTATCCGCTTAAAGAAATGTGTCCTGCGCATAAAAGATTTCTGACGTTATCAGAACTCCCAAACGGAAACCGCGCTCAAATTTTACCTGCTCGTTGCAGCTGCTTTCATCAAAAAGTATTTCTATCAGTTCTTCCAGTATCTTCTTTTGCTTGTCGTTCAGCGTTTCAGCTAACTGGTCTTGAAGTTCGCCGCCTTTTTCGCAGAGTGCTTGGTGTTCGGGGGTTTGTAGTGGTATACTAATCTTGTAACACCTTGTTCGGATAATGTATAATAAAACGAACAAGGAGATTACCATTATGACAAAAAAATATGATATAGAATTTAAAAAACAAGTAGTCCTTGCTTATATGCAGGGAACAAGCTACTCACAACTCGAAAAAGAGTATGGTGTTGCTAAATCCACCATTTCTGGATGGGTAAAGAAATACAGCCAAGAATGCAGATACACTTCTAAATCACAATCTGATACTCCATACGCAAAGGAGATCCATAATCTTAATAAAAAAATTGCCGAACTGGAGAAGGAGAACCTTTTCTTAAAAAAAGCCGCAGTATTCTTCGCAAAGGGAATCGATTAGTGATTTATCAGTTCATTGATGAAAATAAAGATATATTTGGTCTGAGATGGCTTTTAGACATTTCAATATCGCACCTCATGCCTATTACAATTATTGAAAAAACAATAAGGCCAGATACCAAAAGCAGAAACAGAAAATATATGAAGAAATCAAAAGTATTTACTATAGCAATAATAGGATCATTGGTCACCGTGGAATGAAGATATTTCTGGCACGGAAAGAAATATATCTGAGTAAAACTACCGTCCACAGATATATGAATCAGGAACTAGGCTTACATGCAGTAACTATGCGAAAAAAACAGACCTATGTACATGGAAAAAAAAGTAAAATATTCCCTAACCTCTTAAAACAAAACTTTACGGCAGACGCAAAAAATAAAATATGGTGTACAGATTTTACATATATCCGGTTATCCAATGGGAAAATGCGGTACAACGGCACGATTATTGATCTATATGACCGTTCTGTAGTAGCATCGTTAGATTCCGGCTATATAAATACGAAACTTGCTATTGATACCCTCAAAAGAGCTATAAACAATGAAAAACCATGTTTTGGTTTGATTCTGCATAGTGACCAGGGGTGTCAGTTTACATCATGGGGATTTGTGGATTTTTGTAAATCCCAGGGAATGATCCAGAGCATGAGTAAAGCAGGATGTCCTTATGATAATGCTCCAATGGAGCGATTTTATAAAACATTTAAATATGAACTGGTATATAGGTATCATTTTATGAATGCTAAAGCATTGGATGATGCGGTAGCACAATATGTATTTGTTTGGTACAACCATATCAGACCGCATTCGTACAACAACTGGATGACACTATTTGAAGCACGGAACATGTAGTGAATTTCTCGAACAAAGTGTGACAAAAATGCTTGACCAGTACAGTTATACAGTATGCCAGTCTTGATAAAGGGCGTTTTGCGGAAGAAATACAGTCGCATATTGAGGACAGGCAGACCGTAGACTTTACCGAGCAGAGAAAACACATGAATGTGTGCGAAAAGCGTATCGGGGAACTGGAAATGCTGATTGCAAAGATTTATGAGGACAACGCATTGGGGAAGCTGTCAGACAAGCGTTATACCATGCTCTACAACCAATATGAGGGCGAGCATGAACCATAGTCAAGTAAGTAGACACATTTTTGTGAAAAAAGTTAGGGAGCAGTAGTATAAGCCTGCTCCCAGTAGAAAGCCTCTGCTTCATTTGGAGTAAGCATGTTTAATGTGTTGTGTGGTCTTTTAGAATTGTAGTACCCTTCAATATATTCAAAAACAGAGAGTTGAAGTTCTTGTAAGGAATGGTAGCATTTGCGGTTTGTTTCTTCTTTCTTAAGATACTTGAAGAAGCATTCACAGCAGGCATTGTCAAAGGGATAGCCTTTTTTGGAAAAAGACGGTACAACATTAAGGGAATCCAGAAGCTGCCGAAAGGCAAAGGCTGTGTACTGGCTTCCCCTGTCAGAATGGAACATAAGACCATAAGGAGCATTTCGTTTTTTGTAAGCCTTCTGAAAGGCAGTGATCACCAGTTCCGCATCTGCATCCGCAGAGATATGCCATGCAATGATTTTTCTGGAGTACAGATCCATCACAATACAGAGATAGTACCATTTTCCGCCTGCTTTCATGTAGGTGATGTCACTGGCCCATACGAGATTAGGGGCTTTCTGGTTAAAGTTTTGGTGCAGGTAGTTGATACAGGTCTCGTTATCCGAATGTCTGGCAGGAACAGAAGGTTTATCTGTTGACATTTTAGGTAGTTGTAACTGTTTCATCAGTCGGTACACTCTGCCGACACTGATGTGTATGCCATAATCACGCTGAAGAACATAAGCGATTTTGTATGCTGCGAGTCGCTTGTTGTAATCTGCGTAGATATGAAGAATCAGGGACGCAATATGCTGATTCTTTCTGATATGTGGTGCAGGTTCAGAAGAGAAATGTTTGTAATAAGTGCTTGTGTTGACCTGAAGGACCCTGCAGAGGGTTTTGATGCTATGTTGGAAACGAAGCTTATGTACAGCATCTAATCGTTGTGGGAGTGTGGCGTGAAGATGGCAATCGCTTTTTTTAATATGAGGTTTTCCTCTTCTAATTGTGCATTACGCATTTGAAGCTGTTTTACTTGTTTGGCGGTGAGGACATCACCATCATCAGTCTGGATAGTGGAATATTGTTTTATCCACTTTTAGAGAGCAGATTTTGATACACCATATTCTTTACAGAGCTGGGATTGTGTTTTGCCATTGTGGAAAAGTGAGACAAGGGACTTTTTGAAATCTTCATCATATTTGTTTTGTGTTGTCATGTAAATACCTCCTTTTTGTGTTTACTTTATTGTAATAGATTCTCATTATTGTGTCCACTTTTTTAGTATAGCTCCAAATGCGGCTGAAAAGCGGATTGCGGAACTGTCAAACATCTTCAAAAGGCTGTATGAGGACAGCGTAAGCGGGCGCATTTCCGATGAGCGTTTCATGGAGCTGTCGGCGGATTATGAAGCCGAACAGAAAAAGCTGAAGGAACGTGTGGCGGAACTGCAAAAGGAACTTGCAAAGACAAGGGAGGCAGCCGCCAATGCTGAAAAGTTTATGAACGTGATCCGTAAGCACACAGCCTTTGAGGAACTCACTCCTACCCTGTTGCGGGAGTTTGTGGAGAAAATCGTTGTCCATGAGGCAACAGCCGCCGACGGGCGGATGCATGGGAATTTAAGACGGCAGGAAATAGAGATTTATTACAGTTTTGTCGGCAAGGTTGACTTGCCCGAATAAAAGCCTGACCTGTCCGGCGCATGGAATAAGTGCCGGACGGGAACGGCAAAATTTTTTACACTTCTAATGCTTCTTTATCACATCTGTACAAAAAGTCAAGGGATCAAGCAGCTTATGAGTGGAGGAGGCATGATTATTGTGGCGCAAACAGTAATCCCACAACTTTCGAATCTGTTTTCCTAAGAGAGAATCCTGTATGGGAGGAATTATTGATAAGATTACTGATTTTATAAAGGAAATGTTGCAAGGGTGGGTATTGACGAATTTAGAAACGATGTTTACCGATGTCAATGAGAAAGTAGGGACGATTGCTGGGGAAGTCAGTAGAACGCCAAGTGCGTGGAATTCTTCTATTTTTCAGATGATTCGGACATTATCAGAAACAGTGATTGTCCCTATAGCAGGAATGATTATTAGTTTTGTCTTGATTTACGAATTAATTACCATGGTAATGGATAAAAATAACATGCACGATTTTGATACCAGCCTTTTTTTCCGTTTCCTTTTAAAAGCTGGCATTGCAGTGAGCTTGCTGAGCAAGACGTTTGACGTGGTAATGGCGATTTTTGACGTGGGAAGCCATGTGGTAATGCAGGCGGCCGGCTTTATTTCTGGTTCCACAAACTTAGATGTGCAAGCGACACTTGCCTCTATGTTGGAGAACCAGATCGATCAAATGGAAATTGGAGAATTAATGGGGCTTGGGATAGAAACAATGCTCCTTAGTTTGGGAATGAAAATGATGGCAGTCTTTATTACGGTTATTTTATATGGGCGTATGATTGAAATATACCTTTATATATCAATCGCCCCCATTCCAGCGGCAACCGTTGCAAACCGAGAATGGGGAAGCGTGGGGACTAATTATGTAAAAGGGTTGGTTGCCTTGGCGTTCCAAGGATTTTTTATTATGGTATGTGTGGCAATTTATGCAGTATTAGTATCCAGTATAACGATTGCATCCAATCTGCATCAGGCAGTATGGTCAGTAGCCGCTTATACCATTCTTTTATGTTATAGCTTGTTTAAAACAGGCTCCCTATCAAAATCCATTTTTCATGCAACTTGATAGGGGAGAGAAGTATAAGGAGAGGAGGAATAGCCAGGGGGAAACTCTGGTGGTAAATAAGATGGCAATTTCTGTACCAGTCCCAAAAGATTTGAGTGGGATTAAAACAAAAGTAATGTTTAATTTAACCAAAAGACAACTGGTTTGTTTTAGCGGGGCTGCTTTAACAGGAGTTCCTCTCTATTTCTTAACAAAGGAAGGATGGGGGACACAAGTGGCAGCTTTGCTTATGGTTGGAATAATGCTGCCGTTCTTTTTTGTAGCCATGTATGAAAAAGACGGATTTCCGGCAGAGAAGCTGTTGTATTTGATGGTAAGGCAAAAATTCCTAACGCCAGGGATTCGGCCCTATCAATCAGAGAATTTATATCAGCAATTAGAAGAATGGGAAAAAGTAAGGAAGGAGGCAGCATATCTTGAAGCAAAAGCAAAAGAACTGGATAGGAAGGATCACTTCTTCCATACGAAAAGCAATACCAAAAAGAGGCGGGCTGACTATTTGGGAAAAGAAACGGTTGATAGAGTTAAAACGGATTCTTTCAGGGAAGAATAGAAAACAGCATCCGCCGACTACGGCGCAAAAAACGATTTCATTTGAGAAAATGTACCAAGACGGCATTTGCCAAGTGACCCGTTCCTATTTTACAAAAATGATTGAATTTTATGATATTAATTATGATTTGTTAGAAGTAGAGGATCAAGGGGATATTTTAGAGGAATATAGCAAGTTTATCAACTACTTTGATCCATCTATTCGGTTTGAGTTGTTTTTGTTTAACCGGCAAGTAAGGGAACAAGTGCTGGTGGATCAATTTGCGGTTCCTTTCCAACAGGATGCATTTGATGAGATTCGGGAAGAATATATGCAGATGTTAAAACATCAGTCAACGAAAGGAAAAAATGGCGTTTTAAAATCAAAGTATTTGATTTTTGGAATAAAAAGTAATGGATTAAAAGAAGCAAGAAGTATCTTAAATAATATTGAGAAAGATGTGATACATAATTTAAATCAGATTGGCACAAACGCCAAAACTTTAGATGGAAAGGAAAGGCTCCGTATCTTGCATGAGTATTTCAACCAAGGAACGATGGAGCCTTTCCATTTTTCTTTTCAGGAGCTATCCGAATCAGGAAAGTCTGTAAAAGATTATATTGCGCCGCCAGGGTTTGATTTCCGTTATCCAAACCGGTTTCGATCGGGAAATATGTATGGGAAGGTTTTTTATTTGAATATGATTGCGCCAAGGTTTCATGATGAATTAGTAAAGAAATTATTGGATATTGACGATAACCTTACCTTAACCATGCACATGCAGACATTAGATCCTATTAAGGCGATTAAGATGTTAAAAGTGGCGTTATCGGATATTCAAAAAATGAAGATTGAGGAACAAAAAAAGGCAGTTCGAAGCGGGTATGATATGGATATTTTACCTACGGATATTGTGACATATGAAAAAGACACATTAGAATTGTTAGACGACTTGAACACCAGCAATCAGAAATTAATCAAGATGACGTTCCTAATTACATGTTATGGAAAAACAAAAAGGGAGTTAGAAAACCTGATACAAAGAGTGTCAGGCATTATTCAGCAAGCAAATTGTAATCTTCGCTGTTTGCAGTATTTACAAGAACAGGGGCTTATGGCTTCTGCGCCGATTGGATGCAACCGTACAGGAATTTCACGTGGACTTACTACAAAAAGCTGCGCTATTTTAATCCCTTTTTGTACGCAAGAGCTATTTATGCCAGCCCCTGCGATTTATTATGGATTAAATGCGCTTTCCAATAATATGATTATGGCAGATCGGAAAAAACTGCGTACTCCCAATGGGGTGATCCTTGGCACGCCTGGGAGTGGGAAATCATTTAGTGCAAAACGGGAGATTTTGTCTTGTTTTCTGATGACACAAGACGACATTATTATTTGCGATCCAGAAGGGGAATATTACCCATTAGTACAGGCGCTGCATGGGCAAGTGGTAAAACTATCCACGAATTCCAAAGATTATTTGAACCCAATGGATATCCCAGTTCGTTATAAAATGGATAAGGATGCATTAAAGTTAAAAAGCGATTTTATTATTACGCTTTGCGATAAGATTGCCGGAGGAAAACAGGGACTAGAAAGCGAAGAGAAGGGAATTATTGATTCTTGTGTAAAACAGATTTATAAGAACTATTTTGCGAATCCTATCCCAGAAAATATGCCGATTTTAGAGGATTTATATCGCGCGTTATTAAAATATGAACCAGAACATGTAGAAAAAGAATTAGCAAAAGAGGGGAAAGCAAAAGCAATCAGGATTGCGAATAGCCTTGTTTTATATGTGCATGGGTCACAAAATTATTTTAACCATCGTACCAATGTGGATGCGCAAAACCGAATGATGTGTTTTGACATTAGGGATTTAGGGAACCAGTTAAAGGAGCTAGGGATGTTAATCGTGCAAGATGCCGTATGGAACCGGGTGTCGCAAAATCGGGAACGTAAGATAGCGACTCGGTATTATTGTGACGAGTTCCATTTATTGTTAAAGGAAAAACAAACAGCCATATATTCCGTAGAAATCTGGAAACGGTTTCGAAAGTGGGGCGGAATCCCAACGGGTCTTACCCAGAATGTTGGCGATTTTTTAAGATCAGAGGAAATAGAAGGGATTTTGGGAAATAGCGATTTTGTATATTTGTTAAACCAAAATGCAAAAGATCAACATATTTTAGCAGATAAGCTGGGATTATCAGAAAAACAGCTTCTGTATGTAACCAATTCGGAACCAGGGAGTGGGTTGATTTTATTTGACCGTGTAGTAATTCCTTTTGTAGATAAATACCCCTCAGATACGAAAATGTATGCCCTTATGAATACGAGGCCAGAAGAAGATGCAAAAGAGAGAGAATAGGAAAAAAGAAATAATTAAAAGAAAGAAACAAAGATTAGAAAAACAAAAAGGTATCCTATACAAAAAGAAAATTAGAGAAAAAAATAAGAGACCATATAAACAACAAGCCTTAGGACAATATGTCCAAAAGCCAAGCATAGTATTAAGGGAAACAGAAAAACCGAAAGATAACAAAAATGTGGCAGGCGAATCAGAAGAAAATGTGACAAAATCTTTAGAAGAAACGGATCAAAAGCCAAGTATTTTAGGGGAATTTTGTGAAGAAGATAACAAGGAGTATGTGCAAGACAAAAGTTCCGATGGGAACAGGAAGCTGGATAAGAAAGGGAGTGAAAAAAAGCAAGGAGAGGTAAGAAAAGAAATTAGAAGTACTAGAGCTAAAAAACCAGAAAAACAAGAATATACTTTGCAAAAAGCATTTGATGTAAAAACGGGGCGAAGCAGATATGTAGTGGCTTCTATTATGCGGGAAAAAGGGATAAAAAGGAATGTGCAATCAAATTTTATAGAACAGAAGATATGGCAAGAAGGAAGAAACTTGGTTCATAAAAAGATTGCCGAGAAGGAAGAAGAAAATTCTGCGATAGAAGCTGCACATCAGATGGAGCAAAAGGCGGAGATATTTTATGGCATAGCGAAAAGAAAAGGGAAAGCAAGCTTACAAAGGTATCAAGAAAAATGGAATACAGAAAAAGGATTTATATTTGAGAAAGCCCCAAACAGGCAGGGAAAAACATTACAGAAAAGATTGCAAAAACAATATAGGAAAAAAGCATATAGCAAGGCGTACCAGCGACAAAAAATAAAGGAAAATCAGAAGAATATAGCAAGAAAAACAGGTTCTACGACTTTAATAATCGTTAGAAAAATACAAGAGACAGTAAAGAAAAAGGCGGTATGGATTGGCGTAATTGGTATCATAACAGGATTGCTTTTAATGGTAACGACTACGTTTTCTTCTTGCGGGGCAATCTTTGGAGATACTTCTGTAATCATTTTGTCTAGTTGTTATCTTAGCGAACCGAAAGAGATTGATGCAGTAGAGCTTGCTTATACCTATGCGGAGATGAATTTGCAAAGAAAGATTAGCAATGTCGAGATAGACTATCCCGGATATGACGAGTACCAGTATAACCTGGATGAAATAGGCCATGATCCCTTTGTGCTTCTTAGTTATCTTTCTGCAGTAAATACAGAATTTACCTATCAGGAAGTAGAAAACCAGCTTGCTACGCTTATGGAAGAACAGTATTCTTTTATATTGGATTCAAGGATCGAAACGAGAACTAGAAATGTGCCGTCAACGGATGAAGAAGGGAATGTTTTGTATAATGAAGATGGAGAGGTCAAAATGGATGAAGAAGAGTATAAAGTAAAAATCTTAGAGGTGACAGTAACAGCGATTCCGTTAGAAACCTTGGTTTTGGATAAACTCCGTCAAGAGCAAACAGAAGTATATCAGGCTTATATGGAAACGAAAGGGGGATTGCAACAGTTTGCTTCTCCCCTCGCTTTGTATTGGTATGATACTATTAGCAGTAATTATGGTTACAGGGAGCATCCAATTACAAAGCAAGAACAAATCCATAGGGGATTGGATATTGCGGCCCCTAAGGGAACCCCTGTATATGCCACACATACAGGCATGGTAACAACGGCGACATATGATAGCGGTTATGGGAATTATATTGTGATTACAGACGACAAAGGGTTTACTACAAAATATGCCCATTTAAGTAGTTTGCAGGTAACTGCTGGACAAACCGTGGAGAAGGGAACAGAGATTGGGCAGGTGGGAAGTACTGGAAACAGTACCGGAAATCATTTGCATTTAGAGGTATTACAGAACGGGCAATATTATAACCCGCTTTTTTATTTTGCAGTAGGAAGGAATAACAGATAGGGAAAAGAAGGAGGAAGAATGACAAAAGAAAGACTAGAAAAAGAACTTCAAAAAACATACATGCAATTGGAACAACTGCAAGAAAAGAGAAAGAACTTGGAAGAGCAAAAACAAATGGCAGAGGATGCAGAAATGATGAAAATAATCAAGAAACGCAAAATTTCGCCAGAGTTCTTACAGGCGTTGAATTGTTTGAATGAGAAGGAACTATTGCAAATGTTGGAACAGAAGGGAGAAACAAGGAAGTGAAACGAAAACAAGGGATAAAAACAGCGGCATTGTCTATTTTTATGATAGTGCCGCTATTTTTTTTACTAATAGGGAGATGGGGAAGCAATGGAAAAGAAATATGGAAGGTTTATGCAGAAGAAAGCAGAGAAGAGGCCATAGAAGATAGCGACATAAGCAGGAATCGTAATAAAGAAGCCAGTTGTATTTGTATAGAGAAATGCACAAGGGATAGAAGAAATAAGGATTGTGAAATCTGCAAAGCAACATATCTGTTATGTCAATCGGTAGCCCCTGCTATAAAAATCCAGATGGACACCAAAGTAGATTGGGATACTCTGTGCGCAAGAGTATCTATTTCGATAATAGATATGTCTGAGGATGGTAAGTTTACGATTCGATCCGTGAAAGCAAAAACTGCGGAAGAAGGAAATTGGATTGATATTACAGAGCATAGGTATGTAGATATTGTTGAAGAAGGATACGTATATGTGCTGGTAACGGATAAAGAAGGCAGGATATATGAAGAAAAACAATGGATTACTTATTTAGATAGGACGAAACCAACCCTGCGCGCTGCAATTAGTGATGGGATTCTAAGTATCCAGGCGCAAGATAACGATACAGGGATAAAGGTTATTTCTGTAAATGGATATGAATTTGAAGAGCCTGCAGAAGGGAATGTGAATATCCGTTTGCAGCAATTTGATGCAGGGTATCCCTATTTTATAATCCAGGCGATGGATTATGCCCAAAATATGTCAGAGGCGTACCGGCTAGAGAATCCGTATTATGTTGACGTAAAAACAGAGAAAAAGAATGTAGAAGAAAATCCTGCCAAACAACTTCCGATTCATGCAGGCCCAACAAATCCCGTTCAATCTGTTGCAGGCGTGACAGAATATGTGCAAACAGACGAAGAGGGGAAGGTTATTGCGTATAGTAGCGGAGAGGTAAATGGAAAAAATGGAAGAGAATTTTATACCATTCAAACCGATAGTGGAAAGGTGTTTTATTTAATTATCGATCAGGATAAGGAGAAGGAAAAGGTTTATTTTTTAACAGAAGTAAGTGAAACGGATTTATTAAATGTAACTGGTGATACCAAAGAAACCTTGCCGCAAAATTCTGCTGTTTTTGAAGCGGCTATTCTAATCAACAATACAGAGAAGCAGAGCAGTACTCCTGCTATAGAAGAACAAGAAGAGAATTGGCAAGTGGAAGAGGCACAGGAGAAAAAAATAGAAAAGGAAAAGGAACCAAAAGAAGAAAGCAAGGCGGTTCCTTATGTTGTGATGAGCGTCATGGCAACGATAGGAGTAATAGTGGGATATGGCTGGAAGAGCTATCGAAAGAAAGGGGAAACGTTTGAAGAAGAGGATGAGAAGGAAGAAGAGTTTGAAAGGGACGAGGAAGAAGAGGAAAGGAATTTCTTCGACCAAGACGAGGAGGAAGAATAGATGAATTTAGTGATTACAGAAAAGCCAAGTGTCGCGAAAGCGATTGCAGAAGTAATAGGAGCCGAGCAGAAACAAGAGGGATATTATGAAGGAGAAGATTATCTTGTAAGCTGGTGTATCGGACATTTGATTGGACTTGCGCCGCCAGAAAGTTACAAAGAGTCGTGGAAGAATTGGAATTATAAAGGGTTGCCAATCGTGCCAAAGCAATGGAATTATGTTGTGAAGGCAGATACAAAAGAACAATACCATGTGCTTTATCAGTTATTGCATAGGGAGGAGGTATCAACTATCATTTGTGGTACGGATTCTGGCAGAGAAGGAGAACTTATTTTTCGTTTAGTGTATGAAATGGCAGGATGTAAAAAACCAGTAAAACGATTATGGATTTCCTCGATGGAAGAAGGTGCGATAAGAAAGGGATTTGAAAAGTTAAGACCAGAAAAAGATTATGATAATCTATATGCTTCAGCTCTTTGTAGGCAAAAGGCAGATTGGCTGGTAGGCATGAATGGAACTAGGTTATTTATGGTATTGTATGGCGGAAAGTTATTAAAGGTAGGAAGGGTACAAACCCCTACCCTTGCTATGTTGGTAGAACGAGAATTAAAAATTCGAGATTTTATAAAAGAAACGTATTTTATCGTACATATTTATTGTGGAGGGATAGAGGCCGTATCAGAAAAAATAAGCGATAGAAAGGAAGCAGAGGAGATGGAAAGAGCTTGTTTAAATGGACAAGCTTTTGTTACCTCTATAGTAGAAGAGGAAAAAGCACTATTGCCGCCAAAACTCTATGACTTGACTACCTTGCAAAGAGAGGCAAACCAATTATTTGGCTTTACAGCTAAACAGACCTTGGAGTATACACAAAGCCTTTATGAAAAAAAGCTAGTAACTTATCCAAGGACAGACAGCCAGTTTGTAACAGATAGCATGGGACAAACAATCAAACAGGTAATAGAAGGGATTTGTCATTCTGGTATATTGGGAGAACCTCTTTCCCTTTATCCAGAGGTAGGAAACGTATTAGATAGTACAAAAGTAACAGATCATCATGCGATTATCCCTACAATAGAAATAACAAACGTAGATATAGAAGCATTACCTGAAGCAGAAAGAAAGGTGCTTGCTTTAATTGCAAAGCGTCTTTTATGTGCAACAGGAGAAAAATATTTATATAAAACAGGAAAAGCAACCATTTCCTGTAATCCTTATACCTTTACTGTCTCAGGGAAGTTTGTAGTACAAGATGGGTGGAAAGAGTTTGACAACCTGTTTCGATCTTGTTTCCAGATAAATAGGAATGAAAAAGAAGAAAAGTTACCAGCATTAACGAAGGGCCAAGTATTTCAAAAAATACAAGTAAAGATAAGCGAACATGAGACGCAACCTTTTCGACACTATACGGAAGATACTTTGTTATCTGCTATGGAACATGCAGGGGAAAAAGAGATGGGAACAGATGTGGAAAGAAAAGGGCTTGGTACGCTGGCGACAAGGGCAGATATTATTGAGAAGCTAGTAAAAGACGGTTTTGCAAAGCGAGAGAAAAAGCAGATCCTTCCTACAGAAGATGGAATAAAATTAATAGCAATCCTTCCCGATGTAGTGAAGTCCCCAAAACTTACTTCTGACTGGGAAAATGCCTTGACACTGGTAGCCAAAGGAGAACTTGCGATGGAGGATTTTATGGCAGATATTGAACATATGGTGGAAGAACTTGTAAGTACCTATCATGAAGTGAGTGACGAACAGAAAAAGATGTTTGCAAAGGAACAAGAGGCACTTGGAATATGTCCAAACTGCGGCGGGCAGGTAGCGAAAGGAAAATTTGGCGCATATTGCACAAAGAAATGTGGAATGAATGTAAGCCGGGTTATGGGAGTGTTGCTTACTGACACGCAAGTAAAAGATATGCTTGCAGGGAAGAAAATCTTGTTAAAAGGATTAAAAAGTAAGGCAGGAAGGTCTTATGATGCTTATGTTGTTCCAAGTGGAACAGAGAAATACCACTACATGAAAAACGGGAAAGAAAAAAATGGTGTACAGTTTAAAATTGTCATGGAATTTCCTAAGAAGAATTTATCAAAGGAAAAGAAATAGAGATTATTTCATGGAAAAATTGTAGAAATATGTGTCTGATTGTGGTATTCTATTAGACATATAAATCGGGATTTGACAAGAGAGAATGTATTTATGATAGAACTAGATATCTTTAAACATATTTTAGAAGAAAATGAAATTCTATTATTAACTTGATGAATTTTTCGATGAGAATTTAGATGTGTATTCTATCACACCAAATCAATGTGGATATGGGTGTCTACTACTTGATGAAATAAGGGAAAAGTTTAATGAAATTGAACAATTACCAAATGTAGCATGGGCTTGTGTTGCCTTGCATGATGATACGAAATTATAGAAGACGATGGAACAGAAAGTTTGGTTTTGGCAAGAGAATTCATCATTGTATGTACAGATATGGGTCACTGACAAATTGGAAGGAATAGTGAATTGTGAATGGTTGTGTTCAGATGGTGTAATTGATTTTAAACCTACATACAAAGAAAATAATGAATGGAAAGATACTAATAAGTAATGTAATTTCAGAGGGAGAATTATGAAGAAGATATATGAATTTAAGGGACTTAGTAAAAACCAGAAAAAAAGAATTGAAAAAAGACTATATCAAAAGTGAATGGAAGAATCTTTTGATTTCTTATTTTTTTATTATTTTGTCTTCATCGCAATCATTTTTTTCAAGTAAGAATGGTGCAATTTTTGTATTAATATGGTTTACTTTAGTTATTTTATTGTCTGTATGTACTTATGTAAATCAAAGCGATTATATGAATAGCAAGAAAAAAGCAGAGAGATATTCAAAAAAACATAAAAAAGCAGAGGTAGAAAAGGGAGTCAACTTTTTCCCAGAAATTGGTGAATGGACTTTTATACTAATGCAGTTTCTAGTTGCTGTTTTGGTTTATTTTGTAATTTTCCCAGTATCTTTATATTTACAATTTAAGAATTTAG
>ERZ808051.1470-NODE-1470-length-15499-cov-3.331345_pt1 | contig 15499 bp, 15 predicted proteins | sample MGYA00380199_ERZ808051 | MGnify/ENA primary metagenome ERZ808051 (study PRJEB31490, sample SAMN06133391) | mouse gut metagenome | isolation source: J11 | host: mice | place: China: Chengdu | collected 2015-05 ...
ATACTTGGAGCACAGGGATGAGTTCTTGAATCGATTTTCTGATTTGATTGCCAGGCATGAGATGGCTGTGGTGGATACAGTGGATGATTTTGGTATTGCTGTAAGATTTATGGACAAAGCCAAGCCAATCCAGGTTCTGCCAGGAAAGAGGAGATGGTCTTCTTTAAATGCATGGGCTGGTACGGCAGAACCATTTCAGGAGATGGCTGCCTACAATCGGAAACTAATGAATGCGAAGCTTAGCGCACTCGGATGGGGCAGTGTGCCAGATGATTTCGGATTTAACAGTGAGGAAGATGCGCAACTTGGCTTGCTGCTACGCTATGAAGTGATGTATGGCATTTTTGCTTTGAGTAATTACCGGAAATTGTTGCAGAGTTTGGAGTCCTCAGATGATTCTGGGCACCCAGTCAGTGAGGCATGGTTCCGTTTGGTATTGATAAGTATTAAGGAGACCGGAATTCGGTACCAGATGAAAAAGATTACGAAGCAGACGTTGAATTTTGATATCAGGCAGTGCAAGATAACTGTGGTACTGCGAAGAACAATAGTGCTCGACCCAGCAAATTTCTTGTATTCCCTGCAGGGTCTATTGGTGCAGTTGGTGGAACGGAATCTCCCGATTGAAATTGTACGGCACGGAGATAACAATTTGTTGATACAGTTAATTTGATAATGATGATAAATAATCCCGCATGGCTACCGGAAAGGAGGTGAGAACTATGCGGGATTATTTATTGAATGAGGAGATTGTCTGTAGGCTACAAAAGGACGGGTTTAACCGTGCGCTGATGGAACAGCTCTGGGAGGCAAATCTAAGTTTCACTTATTACAAGGTCAATGCTTACCAAAAATTCGGCAGCCCTCTGCTCCAAAGAGATGACATGATACAAGTTTCGTACTTCGCTATGTGCAAAGCAGTGAAGGCGTACCGTCCGGCTGCCGGTGTTTCGTTCCTCGCTTACTACACGAAATGGATTGTTAATTTTACATACCGTCAGGAGTTGCTTATGCACCGTGGTTATCGTATGCCAATAAATTACAAGCGTTTATCCTGTCTTCCTTACGTGGTTGAAGAAGATTACAGGGATCATGACAGCCTTGTTTACAATCTTGGCGGAGAGATTTTCCGGCGCAATCCTACTGCAGAGGTGCGTCATGCTATCTGGGCGGTGGTCTGCTCTGAGCTAGATGCGAAGAATGCAACGATACTTTTCCAACGATTTTATGAGAATAAAACCTTGGAAGAAATCGGAAAGGCATATAGGATAGGCAAGGACAGGGTAAGGCGTAGGATAAACCGCAGCTTGCAAAAGTTAAAGAGCAGCGATGTTTTAAGGACGATTGCAGCGGATTTCTATGACCTGGATGTTTAGCTACGGCGTTCAGAAATGTTCTGAGTTATGTGCAAAATTAGGGTTAGGCACATCGCCGAAAAGGAGGGTTATGTTGAATAGTGATGTTTTTGGGAAGGCTGAATATGCCAGTTCCTATGTCAGTGTTAAAAAAAGGGAGGAAGCATTTCAGGCTTTTCGCCGCAAGCTTAAAGAGGGGAGGCAGGTTTCTGTCGGGGACTGGGTACTTTACTGGTATAACTCTGATTTAGGTGCGTACTTTGGCAGTCTGCCAAAAGGAATCCCGTTGCAGGTAATCTATGTTAATCCAAACGGGTGCTTTTATTCTGTGAAATCTTCTGCTGGGGTCGTTTACACGGTTGATGTAATGGAAGCTGCCATGGGGCGTATTTTCCGTCTGGCTGGTGAGCAACTTAGTGTGGTGAGGCATCTTTGGTCTTTGACACAGGCGCAGCGCGTGGAAATGTTGAGGGCAATTAAGACTTGCACGAATGAGTTAAGGGAGCAGGTGGATTTTGCAAAGTTGAGTTCCATGGTTTCAATGGCTCTTGGGAGATCGTGCAGTTGTTATGGTCTTTCACGTCAGGAGTTGTGGGTACTTGCCGCCATTATCTGGTATGGGGAAAATAAGGATGAGAGGCTGAACCAGTACCTTGATTACGTGCGATAGGAGATTGGATGAAAGCGGTTATTTTGGAGAATGTCTGGTTGCAGCGGTTGCGGCTTAACAGTTTTCTTGGCGGGCTTGGTGTGGAGACGGACTTAATGACACGCTATGTTAAGGATGTTTGGACTTATGTTCGTTACCATGCACTTGGGGATGGAGAAGGCGTAATCTTCTTCATTGATTACACATGGCAGTCAGACTCTGTAAAATTGGCAGAATACGTGGTTGACAATTTCCCGTTGGCGAAGGTCGTGCTGTGCTGCAACCAAGGGGATAATTACTGGTATCTGCCAGTGGAGATTGCAGATCATGTTCTGGTGACAATCCGTCCATACGAACTGGAGCGGATACAAAAAGCAGTTTATTACGGAGGTGTGACATGAAGGCTTTAACTTCTTTTGGGGAGACGGACGACCTTGAGCGGCTGCGTTCGCAATATGGAAAGGTCGCGGGGGCGCTTGCTGATGTCTTTCATGAGGCGGAACAGGCTGGGTTGCGTGATACGGCGGAATTTGAATGGCTCTGCCAGAATAGTCCTTCCTACAACGGGGATGATACTATGACAGATGCACTGTGGTATTTTCCGCTCAGGGAATTGTTTGCCCTCCGAATGATTCCGGATTGGGAGGCGTTTCATCGGTTGCTGGGGGAAACGAGTGTCCCGCTTTCTGAGATTTTAGCTGCACTTAAGAAATGTCCGAGGGCATTATGGGAGTGCAAGGACTACAAGGAACTGTTTCAGTATATTGACTATAAAGTAGTGGGGCAGATTCCTTACTTTCGGGAAGAATTATACAATAAGGTGAAGAAAGATATGCCAACAGGGATGCTCCCGTTTATTTTTGTGGTGAACAAAATTGGGATTGATTTGGAACGCTTGTTTGAAAACAGGGACAGATGGGGGGATGATGCATTCTGGCGTAATGATGTTGGTATTTCAGTATGGTATAAGCTAGGGGAAGCAATGGCTTATATGCCAGAAAACCATGCCGCGTTTTATGACGATGTATACCGTTTTATCTCGTGGTCTGAATACAAAGTTTATTTTGATTCAGCAACGCGGAAATACAATACGGGTGCCTGTGATGATGCACTGTCTGTCTTGGTAACCAATATCGCGAAGGGTGTGACAGCTAATGTAGGCAGGCGACCAGGGGACGCTTTTGTTCGGCACTACAACCGAATTTTTGAATTGATTATGCCTTCCGGGAAAACATTGATGCTGCCAAGTACGGTATACCAAGAGTACGATGATTATGCGTACTTGATGCTAGAACCTGAACTTCGCAGTATAGTTTACGGGAAGGTGAAAAACATGCCAAATAATTTTACGTTGCAACTGTTAAGCAAGACCAGCTTTGCCATGTACAGCAAGAGAAAAGAGGAACTGCTTGAGGCTACTATGCAGTACTTTCATTTTACGGAGCAGAATGAGCAGGGTGACACGGATGTTCTGGCTGACTCTGCTTTCATTTCACTTATGACTACCATTTGGTCTGAATGCAAACGGATTAATACAAAGGATTATGTTGCGGGTTTTGTATCGTGGACGTTGCGAAAAGAGGGGATTGATGCAGCAGAGCTTCTTGCCAAGATGAAGATACAGACTCCTGACCTAATTCACACTGTGATGATGGTGGTGGCTTCACGGGTTGCCTGTGGGGATTGCGATTATAAGGAATTGCTGTTGCATTGCAGCGAGCCTTGTGTCTATGCACGGCTCCTGGAATGGATACATCCGGAATCTTCCCTTGGTGCAAGCCTTGTTCAGTGGATGTACGCTGTTGGGAAGATACGGGGGATACTGCCGCCAAAAGAGGAGTTGAACCAGATTGGTATCGTGATTGAGATTTGCGGGAAAGATTATAATTTATTCAATTTTCTGTTGCGTCCAAATAGTTTTTGGCAATCAGTTGTTTGTGATGTTGTTTTCCAGTACAGTATTCAGGGTAAGAAATTAATCTTGTCCCAGTAATCTGTTAAGGGGGATGGCCTGTTAGTGGGTCATCCCCCTTTCTTTTTTTGGAGGTTTTTCATGAGGGTGATTAAGCATAGCGGAAAAGCGGAAGTCTTCCAACCGGATAAATTAAAACGTTCCATATACAAGGCGTTTTGTTCGGATGTAGAGGAGGCTGCTGCCAACCTTATATACGATTTTGTGATTACCCGCTTTAATTCCGCTAATGTAATTTATTCCGATGATATACGTTCCGCTGTGGAGGAGGCTATGAATCGCTACGGGGCAATGAGAGAATTACAGAGGTATGTTTCCACGCGATAGTGCACTGCGGGCAAAATTAGGACTTACGAAATGGTACAGAATAAACGCAGAATATTCACTGGTATAACCGGATATTTTGTTGCCAAATGTGATAAGGAGTTGTAAAGGGTGGATGTAGGGGATAAATAAAGGAAACGATCCATATTAAAAATACGCTTGAATGGAGGTTGTGTTATGGAAAATTCTGTCATTTATATTGACTGTGAGAATGTTTCCGTGGAGGAACTTAGAGAATGGTTGTTTGAGGCTGACCAACGCCCAAATACTTCTATCATGATGATAAAGGCTTATGGGAATCGAAATGCCCTTACTGCAAAAAAGGATGTGTTGTATAAGTATAACGTAGTTACTGTAGACACAACGACAGCTGCGTCGAACAAGAAAAATGCGGCGGATATGAAGATTGCGGTTGACTGCATCAGTGATAGCTACAAAATGCCAGGGATTGACCGTGTTATCTTGCTTTCGAAAGATCATGATTTCGAACCGGTGCTTGCAGCGTTGAGGGAACGAGGAATTCTTACAGAGTCAAAAATTGAGGTGGATGAGGTATACAAGACAATTGGGGATTTAAATAACTGGTTGGCTACATGGGGATACCTGCCACCTTTGCCAGGAAATGCGCTGAAGGATGTTTTTACATTTCTGCGTTCGGTAGCAGGTAAAAAGTTTACGGACGATTCTATTGAACAGTATGTAAACTATAAACTGACATCACTTGTGAAAAAAGTCACAAAGATCTTCGGGCATGAGGCGGCATTTAAGGTAAAGGCACTGGGCACAAGGAATTTAAGTGCTGAGTCTTTTTATAAAATTATAAAGGATTACAGCGATAAAGAAAAGGGTGGCATTTATGATGTTTTCACGGAAACAGTTTATGGTCTCCAGATTCACAAATATTTAGAAGAATAGGCGGGGGAATTAAAGGGGAAGCCAGCGGGAAACAGCCTGCCTCTTTCATTCCAATAATTATAGGGAGATGTATCTATTAAGGCTAAACACTGGAAAGGAGGCAGGAGCTACCTTGTTTTCTTGCGGGTAGCAAAATGATGAAAAGACAGAGAAAAAAATCAATGTTGTATGTCATACTGCTGAGCATCTTGATAATGGTCGCTATTGTTGCGATTATTATTTACCTTAGCAAGGACGCATCGAGACAAAAATATGAGGAAGAGATTGCGGCTTTGAAACAGGAGTTGTTCGGGTATGAGCGGAGCGTATATGTGCCAATTACCGATATACGCGCGGGTGATACGGTTTCCCTGGACAATGTGGTGAAGACGACAACTGTTGCAGATGTTAACAGTTCTTATTTCTTTGCTGACAGCGATTTGGGGAAGGTCGCCTTGGTTGATTTGGTGGCGGGAGTACCAGTTATGAAGTCGATGTGTACATCGACCACGTTACCGGCAGGTTTGCGGGAGTTTGAATGCAATAAGCTGGTGATGAACTCCAATTTAATTTCGAATGATTACGTCGATGTTAAGATTGTATTTCCAAATGCGGAGGATTACACGGTACTCTCCAAGAAGCCAATTAAGAATGTTGACCAGGAGACAGGGAACTGCTTCTTCTGGCTTACAGAAGATGAAATCTTATTGCTTACTTCTGCGATGCTGGACGCAGAGCAGATTCAGGGGACAAAGATTTACACGACAAAATATATCCGACCCACTTTGCAGGAGGCTTCCGCTGTGGATTACCCGCTGAATCTTTTTGCTTTGGATGTGATGGGTTACACTCCAAACAGCCTTGATAAGCTGACCATTGCAACGAACAATGACCGTTCTGCACTTGAGGAAAGAATTAAAGATTTTCTTGGTGTAGATAGTTTTGGGACAACAGTTGCGTGGGATGCTTCGAAGCCGAATCAGCCAGAGGAAGGGGATAGTTCGCTTGACCCGGAGGAAGAGCCGGGTAACGAGGAGCCAGTAGGTGATGACGCATTTACAGTTGATTTCAATCCAGAGGGGGACACAGATTGGACTCCACCATCGGAAGAAGGGGGTGCATGACTTGGCAAAAGTAATTGGGTTTGCAGGGGTTGACAAGCATGACATTATTCTCTTTCTGGCAAGGTTACTTGCAAAGAGTGGAAAGAAGATTTTGTTAGTGGATGATTCGGAAACGCAGGCACTCCACTGTAGCATCAGTTACCCGAAGGGGCTTAACCCGCACAAGGAGGCAGTAGAATACGGTTCTTTTGAGTTTCTGTGCAGAGTTAGTTTGGGAAGCCTTGATTACAGCACGGATTACGATTTTGTGTTGATTGACTTTGGCTTCTGTACGAACCATCCCGATGTTGCTCAGTGCGATGTGATTGAGTTTGTCACGGATATGAAGCGGCATAACCTTCTGAGGCTGCTCAGCCCAAATTTCACTACGCTTCTGGCTAGATCCAGGGATGGGGATAGTCCTGCGGTATACCTGATTTTTCGGGATTGGGTGGACTGTAAGATAAACAAAGCTTACCTTGCGGAAGTAATGAAGGGTTTTTGTGTGCCAGAGGAATTCCAGTACCAACTTTATTTGGACGTTGATGATTACACTCTCCAGTTGTTGTCGCAGTACGACACAGTTTACCAGTTCAGGCGTGTTTCAGCTGCTGTAAAAGATTACTTAATAGATACACTTGTGAAAGTATTCGATTTTACTGGGGAGGACGCACAGAAGATTTTTAAGGCATACGCGGGAGGTGGTCTGGAATGAAGATTGTTTTTTGGAGTCCATTACATGGGCAGACCTGTACCACATCCGCTTTAATCTCCATGGCGATGAGTATTGCATTGCAGCAGAATGGAATTAAGACTGTGGTGGTGCAATCCCATTTCAGTATGAACCAGATGGATTATGCTTTCCTTGGGGATAGTGCAAAGAAAAATGCATTGATCCGGAGGGGGTTGGATGCGTTATTCGATGCTTCGAAGTCTGGGGATTTTTCCAAGGAAACCGTTCTGTCGTGCCTGGTTGATATTACGGACAATTTGCAGTTGGTAACGGCGGCAAGCCAGGTAGACCAGGGGGTATATGCTGTTCAGATGGACTCAATGTTTGGCGGAGTTGTGGATGCGCTGGGTAAGTACTTTGAGTTGACATTCGTGGATGTCAACGCGGGGTACAGCCCAACCTCTGTTAAAATCAGGAACAAGGCTGATATTCTGGTTGTTTGCTTAAACCAGAATCAGGCGGCACTGGTGGATTTCTTTGATAACCGTTACGCAGAGTTGGAGAAGGCAATCAACCCGGACAGGCTTTTTTATTTGTTCGGTAATTACAGTCTTTCCTCGAAGAACACGATGCGGAACATGACAAAGAAATATCGGCAGTTAAAACTTGCCCACTGTGGGGCGATCGTCCATAATCCCAATTTCATGGATGCTGTTTCGGAGGGAGCGGTCTTACGGTTCTTTAAAAAGAATGTCCTGTGCGACAAGTTCGATGTCAATTACCCGTTTGTCTCAAACCTTGATGCAGCGGCTTCAAAGCTGCTTACATTGGTTCGGAAATGTAGCGCTCAGGGAGGTGCATATGGGACAGTTAGGTAATTTAGTGGTCATGGTGGCTATTACTGCGGTGGTGGGTGTGGCGTTGTTTCTTTTGCTCCGGCAGAAGGGAGAGGATGACGGCTCGGAAGATGTTTCAAGGTTCACCATTGAGAATCTGATAGCAGTCACTAAGAATGTTATGAGTATGCGGTTGCGTGTGAATGCAAAAGACCTTGGGCTTTCAGAGGCGGATACCATCAAGCAGAATAAACTGCGGAACAAGGACGCGAAGGATTTAGCGTCGTGCTCAAATGGGGATTTGCGGGCCAAGAATGCAGTTAAGAGGAAGATTCTTGATATCATTCAGTCTAACAATGAGCTGATAGTTACCCCAGATAACGTAGAATACTTTATGCATTTTAGTAATCCTGACCGATTGCCAACGGAATACAAGTTTGATATTGCCCTGTACTGGTACAAGAAGTTTTATCGGTACAAGGCTTTCACCCAAATGGTGCGGGATTTTGGGTTGGCAGGTGAGCGGCGTGATGGGGGTGGGGATTACTACGAGATTATGGCAGAGGATGTAGAGTGGGTTTATTATGACCTGCTTTCAAAGGATGGCATTTTACGGGAGGGCGGTAGGACAAAGCGGGCGAGCACACCAGTAATGGCGCTTACCTACACGGACAAGCTTGAAATTCTGACCTATGAGATTTACAAGCAGTACAAAGGGCATGGGGTTGTGGATGAGTTGCGGGATATGGAGATCGATGGTATCAACTGCGGAGTTAACGGGACACCAGTCGGGCTTTTTGATGTTTTGGACGATGATCTTGGGGCGACGCGGAATCCGATTTACTCTTACAACTCTGTCTGGGTGCAGATGACAGGAAAATACGTTCATCTGTCCTGTCTTGGCTTTGGGAGGCAGGAAGAACTGGTGCGGGTGTGCAAGAATATCTACAAATACGGTGCGCCAGCGCAGTTGTCTGAAGCACAGGGGTGCGTTGTTACGACAATGAAGGATGGGTCGCGGTTGGTTACGTTGCGTCCGCCGTTCTCCGGTTCATGGGCTTTTATTTTACGTAAGCCAGGGACTTCCATCTGGATGTCGATTGAGGATTTGATTACAGATGAGGGGGCAGATATAGTCATTGCTACTATGGCGTGCATCATTAAGGCGTGCTGTACTGTGGTAATTACGGGGGAACAGGGTTCCGGCAAGACAACATTGCTTAGGGTGCTGGTACAGTTTATCCGGCAGACCTACACAATACGTACTCAGGAGGTTATTTTCGAACTTTTCCTGAGTGAAATTTACCCGAACCGTAATATCATTGCAATGAAGGAAACAGACACAATTGACAGCCAGACAAGTATTGACTACAGCAAGAAAATGGATGGTCAGGTCACAATTCTCGGGGAGGTAGCGGAGGCGAAGCTAGCAAGCCCGTTAATTCAGCTGAGCCAGGTGGCTTCCCTGCAGACCATGTGCACGCACCATGCAAAGACGACTCCGGATTTGGTGGTTTCCATCCGGGACAATTTGGTAAAGATGGGAGATTGCCCAAATGTGGAAATTGCCGAACTTACCGTTGCAAGCACTCTGAATTTCGATATCCATCAGGTAAGGGACAGAAAAGGGCGGCGCTATGTGGAGAGGGTGACGGAAATAATTCCTCTCGCTTTAGAGGAAATGCCGACTGAGCCGGTTGCCAATGAGATGGAATACCATAATCGGATGGTACAGAAACATTGCTTTAAGACGGTTGATATCGTGCGGTTTGTAAAGCATCCGGAGGGTTCGGAGACATTTGGTCATTACGAGTTGGTGAATAAGATTTCCGTGGAAAAGCAGAGAGAAATGTATAAACACCTCTCCGATGAGGAAATGGAAATTTTTGCAGGTCTGTTCTCTGTACCGTGGAGTGAGGTGGCATCATGAAAACGGTTGCGCTAATTGGGGCGGGGGTAGTGGCAGCATTGCTCTTTTTAATTACCTTCTTAAAGAGGCAGGATGAGGCACAAAAAAGGTCAATGCAGGCAAAGGGTGGTATTGTCAGGGCAAAGAAACAGAAGGATTACTCCAAGTGGAGGAGGGTATTTTTTGGCTTGACAAAGCTAAAACCGTTGCGGGTGACACTGTACACTTTGGAGAAGATATACGAATTGATGCAACCAGGAGATCCTGATTTTGCCATGGCACAGAGTGCATTGGCGGTTGGGGGGCTTGGTCTGATTGCGGTATACGGGATTATTTTTGGTATCCTGTCAAAAAAGGACTTGTACTATTACGGTTGCTTGTTCATTATCTTTACAATGGTGAAGGATTTGCTAGTCAGCCGGAAGCTAGCAAAGATGAAACGGAGGTTACAGAAAAGTTTCCGGGCTTTCCTTGAGAATGTGCGGCACAGCTATAATATCAGCGGGATGATTGACGATGCGATTTATGAGGCGATGATAAAGTCAGATGCGTTGATGTTTGGCCACGCAGCCCACATGTATGATGTTATCACAAGTGATGATGTTGATTTAGCTCTTATCGAGTTTAACGAAACGGTTCCGGATGATAACATGAAGACGTTCATGGCAATCTGTATTTCTAGTATGGAGAATGGGGACCCAAAGGATGCAAAGGGGAATTCTGTATTCCTGAAAAATCTTGCAGACTTAAAGATGTCCATCCAGTCAGAGATCTTAAGGGAAACAAAGCGGAGCGGGGCTTACGTAGGACTGTCTTACATGGCTGTTATACCAGTTTTTGCAATCCCCGTAATTGACCGGTGGGCGGCAGGCTCTTTTCCTGAATTGGTACTTTACTACTCGGGAGGGAAAGGCTTTATTTCCAGGATTGTTATTGTAGTGCTAAGCTATGTCTTTTACTATGCACTTTCCCAATTGCAATTTCCGGCACCGATCAGCGCAGTAGGGGGAACTGATGTTATTGCAAAGTTGGCAGGGCAGCGTTCTGTCACGAAGTTGATAGCACGGCTGCAGACCTACGACCTGAACCGGACGGAAAGGACAAAGGCTATTTTGCGGAAGATAAATTCCAATATGACGATAGATCGGTTAATTCTTCGGAAGTTGCTTTGGTGCGTTGGGAGTTTCGCTATCGCTGTCGTTGCTATCATTGCAATGCACAATTATAATCGGCAGGTGCAGTACAACATTGAAGGAGATGTGGTTGAGATAACTGGCATTACGAGAGAGTACCGAGGGAAGGTCACAGCTCTGTTGGAGGATGTTTTTGTAAGGCATGTTGGGGAGAGTATTACCTTGGAGGATTTGCAGACAGAGCTGTTAGAGGAATGGCCAATGCGTAACCAACTTTTGGCACAGACAGCAGCAGAGGTTCTTTTCAGTCACTTGGAGGCATACCGGGGTGAGATTTTCCATTGGCAGGAGTTGTTGGTCTGCTTTGCCGTGGCAGCTATTTGTTACAATGTGCCGTTCTTGTTGCTGTTATACAAGAAGTCCATTGTGGAGAATCAGCAAAAGGATGAAGTGCTTCGATTACAGACCATTACGCTGATGCTAATGTACTTAAAGAATGTTACCACGGAAAAGTTGTTGGGGTGGATGGTGGATTTTACCGTACTCTTTAAATACCCGATACAGGATTGTTTAAATTCCTTTAGCATGGATGAGGCAGAGGCATTGGACACGCTTTCCGCCACTGTGGAATACGAACCATTTAATAATTTGGTTCAGAATCTGGAAAATGCGGACAAGGTTGGGCTTGCTACGGCTTTTGATGAGTTGGAATCGGACAGAGATTCTTTTGTCAAGCAGATGGATGCAGAGGAAGAAATTGCGCTTCGGGACAGGGCAGCAATGGCAGGTTTTTTAGCAATGATTCCGTTATTGGCTGTAATTCTGGGATACTTGGTAATCCCTTTCATCATGAATTCACTTGGCGGAATGAAACTTAAAGTTTAGGAGGAATAAGATGGATAGGTTTGTAAAATTTCTTGAAATTGCAGTGGTAATTATTATTGTAGGCGGTATTATCGCCTTTGCAGTCTGGGGGTACCGGACGGGTCAGGAACAGGCAGGGGATTCCATGTCTGATATGATTGAAACCATGGATTCTATCGGTAATACAAATCTCAATATCTATGATGATGCTACACTTAGTGGTACCTCAGTTATTTCGTTTATCACGAGTTACAGCAAGCATCACCAGATTATGGTGCTTAACAAAACAAGATTGAATGGGGCAGATGTTTCAACTGTTACCACCACAACGGACACAAAGATTGCGCCGCTACTTACGGGGGCTGAGAAGACAAAATATATTTATAATTCAACTCAAACGGCTTATCAAGAAGGAACAAATGATGTCATTAACAAGAAGGGATCGTTTAAGTGTAAGCTGATTTACGACACGGATGGAATTCTGGTACTGGTTCTTATCTACCAGATTTAGTACAGGGAACGGGGGGCTGAAATGGCCCCCTGTTTCAATTAAAGGGGGTTAATCATGGAACAGTGGACTGATTTTTTGAAAATAGCAGTGGCGTTGCTGATTACCGGAGGGATTGTTACGTTTGCTATTATTGCGTGGAGGCAGAGCGCAGAGATGGGAATGGAATCTTTAGATGGTTTTGAGTCCATTGCGGCAGACTTGGTGGACAGTGATATTGTTTCAAGGGATGGAATGTCCTGTTACGGAAGTGAGGTAAGTAACTTTATTCGGAAATATGAGGGGAAACGTCTGGCTGTAGTTGTGGTGGATACTTCAGGGAGTGCAAAGAGCTTCAACTACAGTGTGACATGGAATAATTCTGCTAAGACGTTTGAGGCATCCACAATGGCAGTGATTGATAGTGCAACGAATGCAACCAGAGTGGATGGATGCCGGGACAAATCAACATCGTGGTATGTTTCCCCTACGAAATCCTATAAAGCAAAGGTAATAACAGATGCGAATGGGGAAGTTATTGGGATGGCTTTTATGCAGGAATAGGGAGGTACAATGGATAAGATTGGAGATCTTTTGTTCGAGGCGGTTTGCGTCCTGATTTTCTGTGGGGCAGTGACACTTTTATTCCATTACAGCTGGGCGATGGAGGATGCCATTGCAGTGGCAAGGGATACTGTAGTCGGTGCAGATGATACGATGATGGAATATCATGGTGATGTAGCATCCTTAGAGGTAACAGGCGCAGACATCTTTGCGATGTTGCTTGGGGATCTGGAGTTCCCGGTGACAATCGACGTAACAGAGGGAGGGACAGAAAAACAGGTCACGTTTAATCCGGATGATTACAATTACAAAACGGCTTCGCTTAGTGATTATCATTTTGCGGATAAATACGTGAAGCAATACCACCTGGGTACTGACGGTAAAATCAATTCCATCACGTTTGTCAGGAAGTAGGAAGGGGGAGTAGGTTTGGATCATGCTTTTACAACAGTAATTGGTATTATTGTGTTGGTACTGCTTTTATTCTTTGCCATTTGGTCATATGGTAAATTTCAAGAACAGAAAGAGGACAATGAAGCTCAGACAACGGTAAATGAATTCACCAGTTCTATTGCCAATACGGGAAGCCTGACAATGGAGGAATACTATCAGTTCCTTGATAAGCTTTCTGTTATGGGCACGGATGTGCAGATTGAGATTGAGTGCATCACACCGAATGATGTACTCAATTGAGCTGTTAGGCAGCTTTTATTTTGGAGGGAGGAAATCTATGGGCGGTAAGTTTCGGTTGTTCATTCTGGCAGGCATGATTGCCATACTGCTGTCTGTCCCTGACAGGGTAGGGGCAGCCGATGGGGATTTTGGGGAAGCACTGCACTGGGAATATGAGGACGGTCTTCTTACAATCAGCGGAACTGGCACTATGCCCGATTGCGGGGAGCAGGGGACGGACACCCCGTGGTATGACTACAAGTCTTCTATTACAGAGGTTACTATCGGGGATGGTATACAAAGTGTTGGCAGCAGCGTTTTTTATCAGTATGAGGCACTTGCTGTTCTGAATCTGCCGGATGGTTTAAAAGAGATTGGCAGCGAGGCATTTTCAGAGTGCAGCGCTTTGGAGCAGGTAATACTGCCGGAAGGTTTGGAAACAATAGGTTCTGGTGCTTTTTATCATTGTATCTCACTTCTTAATGTTACCTTCCCGAGTACTCTAAAGACAATCAAAGGAGAAGCGTTTCGGAATTGTACCTCTTTAACTGACTTGATTTTGCCAGAAGGCTTGGAGGTGGCGGGGAATCAAGCTTTTGGTAATCTGCAACTGAATTGTGTTTTAATAAAGTCGAAGAGGTTGAGTGGGAGTTACATTTTTGAGGGTTCCACAATACAGCGACTTGAGTTTGCTGATGGTGTCACTTTCCTACAGGGATACCAACGCACAAGCTATATTGGATTGCTTATCATTCCAACAAGTGTGGAAACTTTCTCTTATGCACCATTTGAGTACTGTGGTTCGATTGGTCAGGCAATTTATAAGGCAAAGCGGATGCATCCCGAAACGGGTTCTTACACAGGGAGTACCACGGATTTAATCAATGGAACGAGGTTCTTTGGCTACTCTGGCTTAAAGTCCATTACACTGACTTCTGATGTGGAATGGGTATACAGTGACCTGTGCAGAAATTGTTCCTCTTTGACGGAGATTGATATACAGTGCCCAAAGGCAATTGGGTTCCGAAGGGCATTTTCGAATTGTAGTTCTTTGGAACGTGTGGTCTGGCCAATAGAAAACGGTATTTTTGCTCAGTACTGTTTTGAAAGCTGCGGAAATTTGAAGGAGATTGTGTTGAGCGAAGGGGTGCGTAAACTGCCCTACAATTTTGCTTCGTACAGTAACTCCGTCGAGGAATTAACTATCCCAGAGGGGGTTACTTACTTGGATGCTCAAGCATTTTATTCCATGGGTGGCTTAAAGACGGTTTATTTTAATCCAGTCAGGTTAGAGCTTGTGGATGCGGATTCCATGCAGTCGGCTCAGTGGTGGGGTACAACGCAGTCATACAGTATTTTTGCATCGTGCCCAATGGTGGAGCAATTCATTATTGGGGATCGGGTGACAGTAATTCCGATAGGGTGCTTGCAGTTTAGCGCCATCAAAGAATTGGTGGTTCCAGAGTCCGTGCAGTTGATTGGGGCGGAGGCATTCGCATATAATTATGGTTTGAAGAAGGTGACATGGAACGCCATAAATTGTTCCCAGATGGAAGTAGAGGATAAACAGCTCAGTTACCTGTTTAATGGCTGTGCAATTGAAGAAGCTAGAATTGGGGAAAAGGTGGAATACCTGCCAGCGTACCTGTTTACTTACTGTAACAATCTTCGTAGCCTGACATTGAACCAAAAACTGAAGGCAATTCAATGGGCATATAGCAATAACAGTCATCTTGATTATGGGATCAGTGGTTTGCTCACCGATTCCCCTTCTTTAACCGAGGTAAACTGGACACCGCAGGACTGTCGTTTTGCAAAATACGCATTCAATTATGCGGGGGTTCAGGTTTTCACTGTAGCAGATGGAGTGAAATACATTCCGGAGGGGTTGATAATAGGTCGTCCCGGGATTCTGCGGGAGGTCAATATTGGGAAGGATTTAGTTTCCTACGAACCGCAGGTTTATGCTAATTGGAATGAACAGACTGTCGCGAATACCACACTTAATTGGGGAGCAAAGGAGTGCACAACACAGTCGCCTCTTTTCCCGTTGCCAGAGCAAGA
>ERZ808051.1471-NODE-1471-length-15489-cov-5.876265_pt1 | contig 15489 bp, 15 predicted proteins | sample MGYA00380199_ERZ808051 | MGnify/ENA primary metagenome ERZ808051 (study PRJEB31490, sample SAMN06133391) | mouse gut metagenome | isolation source: J11 | host: mice | place: China: Chengdu | collected 2015-05 ...
GATGACGAAGATGGTGGGGGCCTCGGACTTGCCCATCTCGGCGTTGAGCTGCTGGCTGTAGGTGCCGGAGGCGGCGGTGACGATCTTCACCGGCACGCCGGTCTCCTCGGTGTACATCTGCGCGACCTGCAGCAGGGCGCCGTCGGACTCGGGCTTGAAGTTGAGCCAGTACACGCGGCCCTTGGCGGCGTCACCGCCGGCGGGCTGGCTGGCCTCGGCGCCGCCGGACTGGGAATTCTCGGCGGGAGGGTTGCTAGCCTCGGCATTGGGCTTGCTGGAGCATCCAGCAAGCAGCATGGTCATGACCATGCTGAGCGACAGAACCAGCGCGAAGAGCTTCTTACTCATTTTCATTTCCTCCTATGATTTTACTATTGTCTGGAAACGTTTCTGGTAGCGTTCTCGGGAACGTTTCCAGACTTTGTAGTATCATCATACCAACATCCCGCTCCGATTGCAAGGGGAAAAATGCCGCTTTCCACAACTTTGGTGGAACGCAAAAAAGCGGAGCCGTTTTTTTGTATAAAACCTCCAATACTCCGGGCGCAAAAAAGCACCCGGGCCCCGCAAAAGGCCCAGGCGCTCAGACTGGCGGGCAGATTGGACGGCAGGCCGGTCAATAGCGGCGGATCACCGCCACCACCCGGCCCAGGATAGAACAGCCCTCGCCGTCGATGGGCTGGTATTCCGGGCTGGAGTTCTCCGGGTAGAGCCAGATGTGCCCGTCGTTCTCCCGGCGGAAGGTTTTGACGGTGGCCTCGTCCTCAAACAGCGCCACCACGATGTCCCCGTTGCGGGCCAGGGGCTGCTGGTGGACCACCACCAGGTCGCCGGGCAGGATGCCCGCCTCCAGCATAGACTCCCCCCGCACCTTCAGGGCAAAATGCTCTCCGGTGAGGCCGCCGGTGTCAAAGGTGAGGTACTCCTCAATGTTCTCCTGCGCCAGAATGGGAGCGCCCGCCGCCACATAGCCCACCAGCGGCACCTGATCCTTGCGGCCGTGGGTGGGGTCGGTGATGGTAATGGCCCGGGTCTTGCCCTCGGCCTGGGTGATGCAGCCCGCCTCCCGCAGACCCTTCAGGTGAAAATGGACCGTGGCAGGGGATTTCAACCCCACGGCCTCGGCAATCTCCCGCACAGAGGGGGGATAGCCATGCTCTCCTGCAAAGGCAAGAATATAATCATAAATCTGCTGCTGCTTCGGTGTGAGTTTAGCCATGGCGCAAGCTCCTTCCAAAGTCGTCCCCTGACGGCGGGACGCTGAACATTTCCGGCCTCATGGAGATATTATAACACAAGGCGTTCGAATTGTCAAACAGTCGTTCTAAATTTTTTGCAGTTTGGAGTGCACCACCCGCTGTCCCCGCTTCCGGGTGAGATCGAAGGCCACCAGGGCGGCGCAGCCCACCGTCAAAATGGCCAGAATCAGGATGGCGCAGTTGCGGAAATACGCCTGGGGCAGGATGGTGATGATCTGATCCCGGGCGGGATCAAACAGCCAGTTGTCCTTACCGGGGAAGAACAGGGCATGAAACACGCGGAATGCGCGGTCGAAGTCCAGCGCGGCCAGCCCGGCCACAATCAGGCACGCCGCCCCCAGCCCAGCTCCCGCCCAAAAGGCGGGGCCGCGCCCCAGCAGCCGGGCAGGCTGATGCCGCCCCCGGCGGGCCAGAATAACCAGCGCCGCCAGCATTCCCAGGGAGCAGGCCAGCACCTGGAGGTCCAGCTTGAACAGAACGCGCACATCGGTGAAGTGGTCCCTGCCGCTCTCCGACCATTTGAGGACGCCGGTGGAGAACTCCTCCTTGCCCAGGCAGTAGTCCAGCATCTCGTCAAAGGCGGTCTTGATCTCTTCCTCCGTGTACCCGGTCCGCTCCACCAGCCGGAGGGGGCCGATGTGGGCGTAGTAGAAGGGGCGGCACAGGATGGGCGCCGCCACGGCCCCGGTAAACAGGGCCAGCGCTGTGACAACGGCCAGGACAACGGCCAGAGGCTTACTGGTTTTCATTTGACTTCCTCCTTTTCCGGCAGGGCGGACAGGGCGATGAGCACCTGGGAGGGCAGGTAGAACAGCCACATCCCAATGGACGCCGGGAAATACAGCGGCGAAGCGGCGGGCAGGACGTTGAACAGCCCCACGCAGATATCGCAGCCCGCGAACAGGGTCAGGCCCAGGGCAAAGGCGCGCCAGCGCGCCCCCTTCAGCGTCCAGGCCAGCAGGGCGTTGGACGCCAGCTGAGAGAAGTACAGCGCCGCCGCCAGATTCAGCGGAGAGGCCATGTTCAGGGCATACACCCCCGCCCCCAGCCCCAGCGCCAGCCCGGAGCGAACCGGCCATCCATCTCCCGCCCCCGCCCGCCGCAGGCGGAGGAAATAGACGGTCTGGACACACAAAAACAGGGCGATCCCGGCGGCGTAATGGTCGCCGCGCACCAGCAGGAACCAGTCCGCCCCGGCGGTGAGGGCCAGCGCGAGGGGGACCAGCCGGTCCCCGCCGGTCAGGGCGAAGGCCAGACACAGCAGAACGCCCGCGTACTTGATGGAGACGGTCTGCCCCCCCTGCCCCGTCAGATCCAGAATCAGAAAGGAGGCGTACACCACCCCTTCCACAGCCAGAAACGTGCTGGTGAGGCCGTACCCGGGCCGTTTACCCATCGCCGTCATCCTCCGGACCGGACAGGTCCCGCTTGATGCCGGACACCACCTGATGAAATTCCTCCGCGGTGCAGATTTTGCAGGCCCGCTCCTTCCAGTAGGCGGCGTAGGGCACCCCCTTCAGGTACCAGGCCAGGTGCTTGCGCATCTCCAGGCAGGCGATCTTCTCTCCCTTGTGGGCCATGGCCAGCGTAAACTGGCGCACGGCGGTGTCCATCCGCCGGTCCAGCGGCGGCAGGGGCGGGACCTCCCTCCCCTCCAGAGCGGCGGCGCACTGCTCCATCAGCCAGGGGTTGCCGAAGGCCCCCCGGCCCACCATGGCCAGGTCCGCCCTGGTGACCTTCAAAATCCGCACCGCGTCCTTGGGGTCAAACACGTCCCCGTTGGCCATCACCGGGATGGACACCGCCTCCTTCACCGCCCGGATGTAATCCCAGTTGGCCGCGCCGGAGTACATCTGGGTTTTGGTCCGGCCGTGGACCGCCACGGCGGACACGCCGGCGTCCTCCATCCGCTTGGCGAACTCCACACAGTTGATGGAGCCCTTGTCCCAGCCCAGGCGGAACTTGACGGTGACGGGCCTCCCCCCCGCCCCCCGGACCACGGCGGCGGCCACCCGGGCGGCCTTGTCCGGGTCCCGCATGAGGGCGGAGCCGTCCCCGGAGTTGGCCACCTTGGGGACGGGACAGCCCATGTTGATGTCGATGATATCCGCTCCGGACCGCTCCAGGGCCAGAGCGGCCCCCTTCTCCATAAAGGGCTCGTCGCAGCCGAATATCTGAACGGCGGCCGGATGCTCCCCCTCCCCCAGCTTCAGCAGGGTCGGGGTCTTTTTGTCCCCATAGCACAGGGCCTTTGCGCTCACCATCTCGGTGACGGTGTAGCACCCGGACAGCTCCCGGCACACCGTGCGGAAGGCCAGGTCGGTGACTCCCGCCATGGGGCCCAGGGCCAGCCGGGTGTTCAGTTCTACCGTGCCAATTTTCATGGAATACGCTCCTACCTCGTAAATTACCCTATATCATACCAAATTCCGCCTAAAAAGGCAAGACAGGTTGCGACGCGCTTTTTGTGGCGGACATTTTATAATAAATGAAGTTTCCATAATGTGGAGTTTTATACTTGTGATACCACCACGGAGGGATGCGTCATGACGGCAAACGAGGGGACCAGACGGGAAAAACGGGGGCGGGGACTGTCTGTCCCCGTGATCATGCGGATGAGCGACTGTGCGGTGCGGTTCCTGCTGGCGGCGGTGCTGGCCGGGGCAGAGCTGATGGGGGGGCACTCCCTCTTCGCCCTGTCGCTGGTGGCGGTGTGCCGGCCCGGGGCGGAGGGGCTGGCGGCGCTGTTCGGGGCCGCGCTGGGCTATCTCTCCTTCCGGGGGGTGGTGGAGGGTCTGCGGTACATTGCCGCCTCCATGATGATATACGCCGTCACCCTGGCGCTGGGCGAGTTCGAGCTGTACCGCCGCCCCTGGTTCATGCCCGCCGCCGCGGCAACCCTCAACGGGGTGGTGGGGTTTGTCTACCAGTCCGCCGCCGGGTGGAGCCGGGGGGCGGCGGTGGGATTTGCCACGGAAGTGGTGCTCACCGCCGGGACGGTGTGCCTGTACCGCGCCGCCTTCGACCTGTGGGAGACCCGCCGCCCCGGCGGCGAGGCGACCCCCCGCCAGCTGGCGGGAGCGGTCACCCTGGCGGCCACCCTGCTGATGACCCTCACCCGGGTGACGGTGGCGGGAGACTGGTCCCTGGGCCGGGTGCTGTGCGTACCCATCGTGCTGGCCGCCGCCTGGCGGGGCGGCATCGGCATGGGGGCCGCCGCCGGGGTGGCGGCGGGGCTGGCCATGGGCTTTTCCTCCGGCCTGCCCGCCTGGTACACCCTGGCCTATGCCCTGCCGGGGCTGGTGGCGGGCATCTTCGTCAAACAGCACCGGCTGATGTGCGCCGCGGCCTACGTCCTCAGCGGCGCGGCGGTCATCCTGTGGACCTGGGAGCTGGGGCCGGGCCGGGGGGCGGCCTGGGAGCTGGCGGCGGGCGCGGCGGTGTTCCTCCTCCTGCCGGACAAGCTCCTGCGGCGGCTGTCCGCCCTGACCAGGCAGGAGGAGCCGGAGGACGAGAGCGTCCACGCCCGGCAGTTCGCCGCCGGACGCCTTCAGCAGACGGCGGAGGCCTTCCGGGCGGTATCCGGCGGGCTGCGGGCGGCGTTTCAATCGCCTGTGGTCCCCAACGACGCGGACGCCGCCCGCATCTTCGACCGGGCGGCGGACCGGGTGTGCGTCAAATGCAAGCAGAAGGAGCGGTGCTGGCAGCGGGAATACCAGGCCACCAAAACCGCGCTGGCCGACGCCCTCCCCCGCATGCTGGACCGGGGAACCGGCGCCATGGAGGACTTTCCGCCTCATTTTTCCAGCCGCTGCATCCACTTTGAGACGTTTCTGGTGGCCGCCAACGGGGAGCTGTCCGCCCTGCTCCACCGGCGGCGGTATGACAGCCGGGTGCGGGAGAGCCGGGCGGCGGTATGCGCCCAGTACGGCCACATGGCGGCGGTGCTGGACCGGGCGGCGGCGGAGCTGGCCCAGGAGCCCGCCGTGGACGTGCGCCGCCAGCGGCTGGTGAAGCAGCGCATGGCCGCCCTGGGTCTGGAGGGCCGGTGCGCCGTTTGGTCTGATGCCTACGGGCATCTTCAGCTGTCGGTGGACGGCCCCGGCGCGGAGCAGCTCAGCCGGGAGGGAGAGATCGGGCGGCTGTCCGCCATTCTGGGCTGTCCCCTGCGGGACGCCGACAGCCAGCGGGGCCGGGCCCGTCTCAGCCAGAAGGAGCCGCTGATGGCCGTTGCCGGAGTGGCCGGAGCCGACAGGCAGGGCCAACCCATCAGCGGCGACGCGGGGATGTGGTTCAAGGACGGCGCGGGACAGCTGAACTTTCTCCTGTGCGACGGCATGGGCAGCGGCTCCGCCGCCCGGGAGGACAGCGAAAACGCTCTGCGCCTGCTGGAAAAGTTTCTCCGGGCGGGGCTGCCTCCGGAGGAGGCCCTGAACACCGTGGGGGAGGCCCTGGCCCTCCGGGGCGAGGAGGAGGGGGGCTTCACCACAGTGGACCTGCTGCAGGTTGACCTGTTCAGCGGGGCCGCCGCGGTGTACAAGCTGGGGGCGGCCCCCACCTATATCCGGCGGGGCGGCGGCGTGGAGCGGCTGTGCGGCGAGTCGCTGCCGGCGGGCGCGGCGGAGGCCGGGGCGGAGGCTGGCCCGGACGCCTTCCGCCTGTCCCTGGACGCGGGGGACTGCATTGTGCTGGTGAGCGATGGGATCACCACCGGCCGGGAGGACCGGTGGCTGCGCCAGCTGCTGGCGGATTTCGACGGTCTGTCCCCCCAGGCCCTGGCGGCGGACATCCTGAAGGAGAGCGGACAGAGATCAGGCAGCGGAGACGACCGCACAGTGATCGCCATCAAGCTGGACGTGAGGCAATAAGGCGGCGGCGCATGGTTTTCCATGCGCCGCCGGTATTGTTTCGGCCCTGTCCCCATGGCGGGCAGGTCGGAGAAATGGGAATAAACCTCTGAACGGCACACCATTTGCCGCCCCTTTACATAGATTGAAGTGAATCTAACGGCGCGACCGCCCGGTGCGGTCCCGCCGGAACTTGGAGGAGGCTTTTGGATGGCCAACATACAATACTTCCTGGGCGGCAACACGCCCACAGGTTTTTATTCCCTGTACCACCAGTTGTCCGACCCTGACCGCATCCGTGCGCTGTACATCATCAAGGGCGGGCCCGGCAGCGGAAAGTCCACCCTCATGCGCCGGATTGAGCGGCACGCCCATGCCGCGGGGCTGGAGACGGAACAGGTTCTGTGTTCCGGCGACCCGGACTCCCTGGACGGGCTGGTGCTCCCCCAGCTGGGCGCCGCGCTGGTGGACGGCACCGCGCCCCACGTGGTGGAACCCCAATGTCCCGGCGTAGTGGAACGCTACATCGACCTCAGCGGCTTTTACAACCGGGAGGGGCTTCAGCCGCTGAAGGAAGACATCCTGGCCGCCACCGCGGAGTATCAGGGACACTACAAGCGTGTATACCGCTGTCTGGGCGCCGCGGGAGAGCTTCGGCGGGACATGAACGAGCTGCTGGACACACAGGAGGTCCAGCGCCGTCTGGCCAGACGGGCCGCCGGCATCATCGGCCGGGAGCTGAAGGGGCCTGTCCGGAGCGAGGGCGCCCTTCGCCAGCGTTTTCTCTCCGCCGTCACCCACAAGGGAGCCTTCACCCTGTGGAACACAGTAGAGGCTCAGGCGGACCGGGTGTACGAGCTGGCCGACAACTACGGCCTGGCACACCACATGCTCAACCCTATCCTCACCGCCGGTCTGGCCGCAGGCCACAGCGCCGTGGCCTGCCCGGACCCCATGGCCCCCGACCGGCTGGCCCATGTGCTCTTCCCCGATCTGTCGCTGGCCTTTGTCACCTCCACGCAGGAAGATCCATGGCCTCACCGCGCCTACCGCAGGCTGCGGCTGGACGCCATGGTGGATGGCGACGTGTTCCGCCTGAACCGCCCCCGGCTGCGGTTCACCCGGCGGGTGGCCGCGGCTCTGCTGGAGGAGGCCGTGTCCGGTCTGGCTCAGGCCAAGGCGGCCCATGACCGCCTGGAGGCGCTTTACAACCCCTATGTGGACTTTGACCAGTCGGCGGAGCTGGCCGACCGGACCGCGGACCAGATTCTGGCTCTGGCGGACAAATAGAGGGACGGGGAGAATCTGGCATGCCAGCGGCATGGTCCGGATTCTCCCCGTCCGCTTGATCTATTGGGACCGTCGGACAGTTTACATCCATAGAGCAGAACTGACTTTGGCGCATTGGAACCGGTGGGTCAGTACGGCCGGTGGGACAGTTTACAGCCAATCGGACAACACTTCATCAAAGGTGGCGGGCGTCACGCCGTTGCGAATCATCAGATCGCTGAGCTCGTCAATGCGGGCTGCGCTGCAGGTCACGTTTTCCGCCTGCGCCTGTGGACCGCCCTGCTCCGATACCCTGATTCCGTAGCTCTCACAGGCGTAAGCCCCTACATCCATCTCCCCAATCAGAATGAAGTAGTCATAGCGCCGGGCCGTACCTTTCTGGTCGATCAGTTCCACTGTCTCTACAAAAAGTTCCCGCACGGATTGCATTCACCTCTCTTTCCTGATTCCATTATCCATACTGTAATCATTTGTTGCAAGAGAAATAAATCGACACAAATCGACAAGATTCGCCGCAAATACAATATGTGGAAACGCTGGATGACACTGGAATACCAGCACTGGTCAGCCCACATATTTCCGCGCAAATTTTGGGCAGAAGTGCACAAAAACCCGGAGCGAAACAACAGTTCGCCCCGGGTTTTTTAACGGAATAAAGTTTCTGAGAATCATTCGCAGGCCCTGCTCGCCCCCAAGTGCGGCTCAGGCACATTACGACAGGATGTAATCGTTACAGCTCGTCCACCGCGGTCTTGGTGCGGTCGGCATTGTAGACATAGAAACCCTTGCCGGACTTCACGCCCAGATTGCCGCCCCGAACCATCTTGCGGATCAGCGGGCAGGCGCGGTACTTGCTGTCGCCGGTCTCATTGTACAGCACGTCCATGATGGCCAGGCAGATATCCAGGCCGATGAAATCGCCCAGCTCCAGGGGACCCATGGGATGGTTGGCGCCCAGCTTCATGGCGGCGTCGATGCCGGCGATGTTGGACACGCCCTCCATCTTGATGAACGCGGCCTCGTTGATCATGGGGATCAGGATGCGGTTGACCACGAAGCCGGCGGCCTCGTTGACCTGCACGGGGGTCTTGCCCAGCTCCTTGGAGATCTCGGTGATGGCGTCCACGGTGGAGGCGGGGGTGTTGGCGCCGGCAATGACCTCGATGAGCTTCATCCGGTCGGCGGGGTTGAAGAAATGCATGCCGATCAGGGGACGGGTCAGGCCCTTGCCGATCTCGGTGATGGACAGAGAGGAGGTGTTGGAGGCAAAGATGCAATCCGCCTTGCAGATCTTGTCCAGCTCGCCGAAGGTGGTCTGCTTGACCTTCATATCCTCGAAGGCGGCCTCCACGATCAGGTCGCAGTCGGCGCACAGGTCCTCCTTCAGACCGGCGGTGATGGCCGCGACGATGCCGTCGGCCTTGGCCTGGTCCATCTTGCCCTTTTCCACCAGCTTGGCATAGCCCTTCTGAATCTTCGCCTTACCGCCGTCGGCCCACTCCTGCTTGATGTCGCACAGAGCCACAGTCCAGCCGCTCTGGGCAAAGGCCTTGGCAATGCCCTGACCCATGGTGCCGGCGCCGATAATACCAACCTTTTTCATGATGACATACCCCTTTTCATTGTTGTTGTTTATGGACTCGTCTGAATAGACGATGTGCGCAAACTGCCGGAAAATCATGTTCCAGACCTGACTGTCCGGGTTGCCGATAACTCCCATTGTAATCTGTTGTCACACTCAGGTTGGACGCGCTGCCCGGTTCGGCATCTCTCCGTCTCGGACTGCACCCGGCGGCTTGCGCGCCTGGGCCTCCGGTCTCGCCTTCGGCTCGGTCGGCGGCAGACGCTTGCCGCTGGCAAGCACCGCCCTCGCTCCGGTCCATCCGAACCGGCGCGTCCACCCTCGCGCTCAGTTATTTGTAAAAACCGCCTTGGGCTTGGGCTTCTCCCGGGACAGGAAGCAGGCCATGCCCTCCACCTGGTCATGGGTCTCGAAGCAGCCGCCGAACAGCTTCTCCTCAATCTCCACCGCCTTGTCGATGGACACCTGCATTCCCTCGTTCACCGCCTTCTTGCAGGCGCGGACGGCAATGGGGGCGTTCTTGGCCACATTGTTGGCCATCTTGATGGCGGTGTCCATCAGCTCCGCCTGGGGAACCACCGCGTTCACCAGACCGATGCGCAGGGCCTCGGCGGCGTCGATGTTCCGGGCGGTGTACAGCAGCTGCTTGGCCATGCCCATGCCCACCAGGCGGGGGAGCCGCTGGGTGCCGCCGAAGCCGGGGGTGATGCCCAGGCCCACCTCGGGCTGGCCGAACATGGCGTTGTCGGAGCAGATGCGGATGTCGCAGGACATGGCCAGCTCACAGCCGCCGCCCAGGGCAAAGCCGTTCACCGCGGCGATGACGGGCAGGGGAAAGCTCTCGATCATCAGGAAGATGTCATTGCCCAGCTTGCCGAAGGCCTCGCCCTCAGCCTTGGTCATGGTGGACATGGAGCCGATGTCGGCCCCGGCCACAAAGCTCTTGTCCCCCTCGCCGGTGAGGACCACGCAGCGCACGGCGTTCTGGTCGATGCCCTCGAAGGCAGCTTTCAGATCGGCCAGCACCTCGGGGTTCAGGGCGTTGAGGGCTTTGGGACGGTCAATGGTGACGACGCCCACGGCGCCCTGCTGCTCGAATTTCACAAATGACATCAGATTGCCTCCTTAAATGTATAAAATGTGGGAAAACAGGGCGCAGTCCCCGTCTCCGCCCCGCCCGGGTTCGATATTTTTTTAACAAACACCAGACAAAGGGGTGCGGCAATGGAGCCGGATACGCTGGGCCGGTCATGCCGCGTGGGGAAAGGGAGACGTTCCCTATATTCTTTTCTTAGTATACCGCCTTTTTCCGTGTAATGCAAGGGTTTCTTTTGAAATGGTCCAACCAATTTTCAGAATCTGTCAAAAGCGGGGCGAGAAGCGTTCCCCCGGGCCCCTCACAGCAGCCCCGCCAGCCACTCCGCCAGCGGTATGTAGGCAATGGGGAGGAACATGGCGGGCAGCATATTGCCAACCTTGATGCGCTCCCGGCCCAGCCCCAGCATGTTGACGGCGATGGCGACGATGAGCGCCCCGCCCACGGCTGTCATCTCGGTGATGACGGCGGCGGGCAGATAGGGCCCCACCCAACCGGCCAGCAGGGTGATCCCCCCCTGGTAGATCAGCAGCGGGACCACGGAAAACAGCACGCCCGTCCCCATGGCGGCGGCAAAGGAGATGGAGGTCACCCCGTCAATCACTCCCTTTGACACGATGATCTCGTAGTTGTGGTTCAGCCCCGCCTCAATGGAGCCCGTGATGGCCATTGCCCCCACGCAGAACAGAAGGGAGGCGTTGACAAAGCCCTCGGTAAACCGGCTGCCGCTCTCCCCTTTGATGAGCCGGACCCGGAGAAGCTCCCCCGCGCCCTCCAGCCGGCGCTCGATGTCCAGCAGATCTCCCAGCACGGTTCCGACCACCATGCACACGATGACGCACAGCATATTTTCCGTCCCCAGGGCGCTGCTGATGCCGATGCTCAGCACGCACAGGCCCAGCGCCTGGGTGAGGATGGCCATGAGGCGTTCGCTGATGGCGCTTTGAAACAGCAGGCCCAGCCCTCCGCCCAGCAGGACCAGAGCCATATTGATAAATGTGGCAAGCATGGCGCTTCACTTCCCCATCCCGGCGAAATAATCCCGCGTCTGCCGGGCGTTTTCCAGTATCGCGTCTCGAAGGGCCTGAACGGTGGAAAACCTGCGTTCCGGCCGCAGCCGGGTGAAGAACTCCACCCGGATCTTCTGTCCGTACAGGTCCCCCTGATAGTCCAGAATCCAGGGCTCCACCGTGACGGCGGTTTTGTCCGCGTTCACCGTTGGCCGGGTGCCCACGTTGGTCACCGCCAGCCGGAAGCTTCCGTCCGGGAGGCAGACCCGCCCGGCGTATACGCCGAAGCCGGGGGCAATGACGCCCTCGGGCACCAGCAAATTGGCGGTGGGGGTGCCCAGGGTTCGGCCCAGCTCGCTGCCGTGGACCACCGAACCGGACAGGGTGTGGGGGTGCCCCAAAAACCACCGGGCCCGCTCCATTTTGCCCTCCTCCACCAGGGTGCGGATGTAGGTTGACGACACGGTCACGCCGTCGATCTCCACCTTGGGGATGATGTCGCAGCCCATCCCCAGCTCCCGGCACTTCTCCGCCAGCCGCTGGGGGGTGCCCTCCCCTTTGTAGCCAAAGTGGAAATCGTGGCCCGCCACCACGTGGACCACGCCCAGCTCTTTTTGCAGGTATTGGCCCACAAAATCCCGCCAGTCCATCTGGCGCATCACCGCGAAGGGGGCCACAATGACCTCCTGAATGCCGTAGAGCTCCTCCATCATGCGGGCCCGGTCCTCCACCCCGGTGAGGAGGGGAACCGTCCTGCCGGTGACCGCGGCGGCCGGGCTCCGGTCAAAGGTGAAGGCGCAGGGAACCGCGTCCAGCATTCCGGCCCGCTCCGCCACCGTGCGCAGGAGCGCCCCGTGGCCCATATGCACCCCATCAAAAAAGCCCAGGGCGATCACTCGTCTTTTTCGTTCCATAGCAGTCCAGCTCCTATCCTTCAAAAAAAGCTTTTGACCACGGCCAGCTTCCCGTCCGCCGCCCGGCCCAGAGCCAAAAAGGTCTTGTCCATGCCGTACACCCGGTATTCCCCATCGGGGATATCCGAAAGGGTCAGCACCGCGCCGTTGCGGATTCTTTTCTCCGCCGCGGCGGTTTTCAGCGCCAGCATGGGCAGGCCGGCAAAACAGGCATCCGCAGGGAGCAGAAGGGACTCTCCCTCTCCCCGGTCCACCGCCGCCTGAACCGCCTCCAGGGAGACGCTGTCAGCCTCGGTAAAGCCCGCCGCCTTCACACGCCGGAGCGCGCTCATGCACCCCCCGCAGCCCAGGGCCTGTCCAATGTCGTGGCAGAGCGTCCGCACATAGGTGCCCTTGGAGCACACCACCCGCAGGGTGAAGTCCTCCCCCGCCTCCGGCCAGCCCAGCAGCTCCAGTGCGCGGATGGTGACGGGGCGGGGCTTGCGCTCCACCTCCCTGCCCTTCCGGGCCAGCTCGTACAGCTTTTTGCCGTTGATCTTGACGGCGGAGTACATGGGGGGAATTTGCTCAATATCCCCCGTGAACCGCTCCAGCACCCGGCGGAGCCGCTCCCCGCTCACTTCCACAGGCCGCTCTTCCAGAACCTCCCCGGTGGTGTCCTGGGTATTGGTGATAACGCCCAGTCTTAACCCGGCAATGTACTCCTTATCGGAATCGGCGGCGAACTCCACCGCCCTTGTGGCCCTGCCGATGAACACCGGCAGCACCCCGGTGGCCATGGGGTCCAGGGTCCCGGCGTGGCCCACCCGCTTCTCGTGGAACATTCCCCGCAGCTTGGCGCACACGTCCATGGAGGTCCAGCCGGCGGGCTTGTCGATGATGATGATGCCGTTTGCCATAAGCGGAAACTCCTTTTCTAAGGGCCCTCTTTTTCTTTCTGGAGAAAGAAAAAAGGCAAAAAGAAAGACTTTCAGGCTGTTTCTACATAAAGCTGTGCTCTCCTGCGGGCACAGTCTAAAGTTCTTTTTCTTGCTTCTTCTTTTTCTTTCAAGAAAAAGAAGAAGGCCCTTGACCTTGGTCAATCCTGATTGGGCTGGCTCAACTGCTCGTCGATGGCGGCCAGGATGGCCCGCTCCGCCTCGGCCACCGTCCCCTTTATGGTGCACCCCGAGGCGGCCTTGTGCCCGCCGCCTCCCAGCCGGGCGCACACCTTGGTGGCGTTGAGCTCGTCCGCCTTGGTGCGCACGGAGACGCGGCACTCGCCCCCCTCGTGCTCCCGGATGGTGGCGGTGTGAAGCACTCCCTTGAGCTGCCCCAGGAAGGCTGCAATGTCGTCCGTGTCCTCGCTGGTGGCGCCAGCCTGAGCGATCAGCTCCAGAGAGATGGGGGCCACTGCCACCGTGCCGTCATGATACAGGTGCATATTCTGGAGGATCAGGCTCTCCAGCTTCATTCGGGCCAGCGACTTGGTGCGGAAGTGCCGCTTGTTCAGCTCCTTCACCGGGATGCCCTGCTCCATCAGCGCCGCCGCCACCCGGTGGGTGTGGGAGGTGGTATTGGCGTAGACGAAGCAGCCGCAGTCGGTGGACACCGCCACGTACAGCGGCGCGGCGATCTCCCCGTCCATCACCCCCAGCTCCGTGCAGATTTTCCAGATGATCTCCCCGCAGGCGGCCTTGTCCGCCTCCAGGCAGGTCTCCCGGGCGAAAAACTCCTGGGAGGGGTGGTGGTCGATGGCCAGGTCGATCCGGCCCTTGTAAAGCGCGGCGCTGTCCGGCAGCAGGTTCTCCGTGGCCACGTCGGTGCTCACCACCGTGCCCGGGATAAAGCCGTCCGGGGCGGTGAGCCCGTCCAGGTAGCCCCCCAGCAGGGGAATGACGTCCTCGTTTGGCAGAATACAGGCCGTTTTGCCCAGCCCCCGCAGGGCGCGGCACAGTCCGGCGGCGCAGCCGATGGTGTCCCCGTCGGGCCGCTTATGGGTCAGGATCAGGTAGTTGTCATGGGCGCGCAGAAACGCCGCCGCTTCCCGGTAATCCATGGTCTGTTAAACCTCCTCGTCCAGAATGATGTGCTCATTGGCGGGGTTGGGGGGCTTCACCACATCCGGGTTGCGCAGCAGGTCCAGAATGTGGGCCCCCTTGTCGATGGAGTCGTCCCGTACAAAGGACAGCTCCGGGGTGTTGCGCAGGTTCAGGGCCCGGCCCAGCTCCCGGCGCAGGTAGCCCGCCGCGGACTTCAGCCCCTTCAGCGCCTGGGCGGAGGCGGACTTGTCCAGCACGCTGACATAAATTTTGGCGTATTTCAAGTCGGGGGTAGTCTCCACGGCGGTGACGGAGATCATGCCCGCCCCGGCCACCCGGGGGTCCTTCACCGTGGGGATAAGGGCGGCCAGCTCCCGCTGGATCTCCTCGTTGACACGTCCAATGCGATTGCTTGGCATAGAAATTCCTCCTTTGAGAGGTTAGTATATCCGAAATTCAAAAGAAAAGCAGAGGCGGGCGAAGCCGCCCGCCCCCGATCGTTTAGTCCTCTAACGTCTTTTGGAGATTCTCCATGATCTCTGCCAGCTTCTCAGCCTTCTTCTGCGGGTCGCTCTCCCGGTCCATGTCCTTCAGGTCGCCCAGCAGAAAACGCACCCAGCTTTGGAATTGCTTATCTGCCATGCCCATGGTAGCGGTCCCCCTTCCTGTAGGATATACCTATTGTAACATAAAGGCCGTCCGTTGTCAAAAAGCCTGACACCTGTTTAAGGAACAGAAAGCTTTGACTTCATGGAACTTCACTCCTTTTCTGCCGCAAAATTACACCTCGATCTGCTCCATCACAAAGGCCTCAATGATGTCGCCCTCCTTGATGTCGCTGTACTTCTCGATCCCGATGCCGCACTCGTAGCCCCGGGCGACCTCCTTCACGCTGTCCTTGAAGCGCTGGAGGGAGTTCATCACGCCCTCGTGGATGACGATGCCGTCCCGGACCAGCCGGATCTGGGCGTTCCGGGCCACCTTGCCGTCGGTGACGTAGCACCCGGCCACGAAGCCCACCCCGGTGATCTTGTACACCTGGCGTACCTCGGCCTGGCCCAGGGCCACCTCCCGGAACTTGGGGGCCAGCATACCCTTCATGGCGGACTCGATCTCGTTGATGCAGTCGTAGATCACCCGGTACATCCGCATATCCACCTTGTTCCGGGCGGCGGAGTCGGCGGCGTTCTTGTCCGGGCGGACGTTGAAGCCCACGATGATGGCGTTGGAGGTGGTGGCCAGCATCACGTCGTTCTCGCTGATGGCGCCCACGGCGCAGTGGATGACCTTCACCCGGACCTCCTCGTTGGAGATCTTCTCCAGGCTGGCCTTGACGGCCTCGGCGGAGCCCTGCACGTCCGCCTTGACGATGATGTTCAGATCCTTCATCTCGCCCGCCTGGATCTGGCTGAACAGCTCCTCCAGGGACACCTTCTGCTTGGCCGCGCCGGTGGTGGCGTTCTTCATCTC
>ERZ808051.1474-NODE-1474-length-15438-cov-3.511490_pt1 | contig 15438 bp, 13 predicted proteins | sample MGYA00380199_ERZ808051 | MGnify/ENA primary metagenome ERZ808051 (study PRJEB31490, sample SAMN06133391) | mouse gut metagenome | isolation source: J11 | host: mice | place: China: Chengdu | collected 2015-05 ...
TTATTGGCAGTGGAACCATATCCCACAGGATGACCTGTGGAATATTAAAACAACACTCTTGCCGGAAGCACTTGTTTCCCAATCCGTTAAGGAGGAGGAAAACACATCCCACTCTGAAACAACCCCGGAAAATTCCCTTCCCGTTTATTGCAGACCGATGCTTGACGGTTTCCCCCCATCTGCCTACTACAGCAGATACTGCTACCAGATCACCAGTGGAAAGACCTGTACAAACCTGACACAGGCAGTCAATACCCTGACACAGCGCCTCGCCGGTGCGGTGAGTACCGTGACAGTCACTCTGAATGGAATTTCCCTAAAAGAAGGGGATTTTGCGGGATTGTGTGCCCTGCAAGGTTACTATGCTTTTATCGCTCTTACCAGGGAGGGAGGAAGATACTATATCGTAATACATGAACGTCTACGCGACACAGATCAAAAACCGGATAAGAAAAACTATGACAGTGTCGAAGTGGCAAGGATTCTAACCGATTCGCCATTTGTTATGCTCCGGCTTACTGCATGCTTCCGCGATATGCAGGATACCGTATCGTTCTCCTACCGCATATCCGGGAAACGGACAGAAACAAAAGAGGGGGAGGATGGCTTTACGGCACTTGGCAAACCCCACAAACTTTACTTTACGCTCGACCATTTTACCGGCTGCCGGGCAGGACTTTTTATGTACTCCACAATAGAAACCGGCGGGACGGCTGACTTCGCTGATTTCAAGTTTGAAGCGGAAGAATAATTGCGCCAGCCTGACGGCATGGCATAATGTCCCCGCCGCAATCATATACTGCTTCCAAACATAATTGGTTTTGCGGCGGGCATCATGCCCCTGCAGGGGGCATATGAAAAATAAACTTATCCTAGGAACATTATTTCTGACTGTCACCGGCTTTATCACAAGGATCATCGGCTTTTTTTACCGGATCTTCCTCTCAAACGCGCTCGGTGCAAGGCTGCTCGGCATCTACCAGCTAATCTTCCCGGTCTACGGTGTCTGCTTTACACTATTTGCCTCCGGCATCCAGACTGCAATCTCAAAGCAGGTTGCGGAGCGGGAAGCCACCGGGGATTCTGCCGGGACGCGGCGCATCCTTTTTTCCGGCATTCTTATCTCTGCCGCCAGCGCGCTAATTACAGCAATTCTGGTCTTTTTTGGCGCGCCCTTTATCGCTGACACTTTCTTAAAAGAGGCGGAATGCGCCAAAAGTCTTAGCCTGCTCGCCCTCTCCTTCCCATTTTGCGGGATTACCTCCTGCATCCACGGCTATTGCTACGGTTTAAAAAAATCATTCCTGCCCGCCACCTCACAGCTCGTTGAACAGAGTGTGCGGGTAATTTTCCTATACATAGTTTCCGTTTCCATCCCCGTCACCTGCGAACTTGCAATTGCCGCGCTGGTGGCAGGGGAATTATCCTCCTGCCTCTACTGCATATGCGGAAATATGCTGTATCAAAAAAAGAGAAAATCAGAAAAACATACAGAAAAAAAGGAGGGCAACATCCCAAGGAAATTACTTTCAATGAGTCTTCCCCTAACTACCAACCGCCTCTTTATCAATATACTGCACAGTTTTGAAACCTTTTTGGTACCGCTTGCGCTGCGCCGTTTCGGGCTGTCGAGGGATGACTCGCTAAGCATTTTCGGCATCCTTTCCGGAATGACAATGTCCTTTTTAATGTTCCCGGGAACACTTACCAACTCGCTCTCCGTCCTGCTGTTGCCGGTAATCTCCGAATCCGCCGCAAGGGACAACACCCGCACACTTTCCCGCTCCACCGCCTCCGCAGTCAAATACAGCGTGCTGCTCGGCGTATGTGCCGGGTTTACTTTTTTCTTTTTCGGGGAGGAGCTTGGAACCACGGTATTCTCGGAAGAACGCGCCGGCATCTACTTAAAAAACCTTTCCTTTCTGTGCCCGTTCCTCTATGTTTCAACCACCTTCCAAAGCATACTGAACGGACTTGGAAAAATGAACCTGACCTTCCTCTCCTCGGTGCTCGGCCTCTCCCTGCGCGCCGTACTCTTTGCCGTGCTCATCCCGAAACTCGGCGTTTACGGGTACTTTGTCAGCTTGCTGATAAGCCAGCTTTTCCTAGCGCTGTTTGAACTTACAATGATTAGAAAAAGCATCCGCTTCCCATTTGATGCCGTTAATACCCTGCTAAAGCCCTCCCTCCTACTGCTTGCCGCCGCATCGTTCTTTTACAAACTTTATGAATTCTTAGCCGTGCAGACTACAATATCCCATCTTTTGCTGCTCGCGCTGTGCGGCATCCTGCTCGCCCTTACCACACTCGGGCTCTTTATTGTGACCGGGATATTAAAAAGGGGGGAACTAACCGGGACAGAATAATCTTTCCCCCGCACCAGAAACAGTTTCCGCCTCCATAATCCTGATATGGTATGCCTTATTCGCTGCCGCACAAAACGGCCAGACAATATCATAATAATTATTAAACAGGATACTGCCGCAGGAGGCAAGCCGCCGTATATCTTCGGCGGCTTGCCAGGCACCTGAAACATAGGAATCCGGCACGGCATACCATATGCCATCCTCCAATACTGCCCTGCATATTTCATAGCCGAGAAAAGCTTTTTTCCCGGTGGCGGAAAGAATATATTGATTCAGGCGCGCCGCCATAAGGGCGCTCTCCCTCTCAATCCGCCAAAACAGACTCTCCCTCTCCTGCTGCCTAAGACCATCCCCCGCCACATCAAGCAGCCATGCGGGAGCATTTCCAAGCTGGCTGTGCACCCCCAGCGCAGCAGTATAATCAAATTGTTTTTGTAAAAGTGCCGGTTTATATTCCCTGGTTTTGTCATAGATCCGCGCCAAAACCTCCTCCGCCCCATAAAACGCGCCATATGGATTTTCTGTATCCTGAACCTGCAAAAGCGCGTCCGCAAACGCGGTTAAGTCCTCCGCGCAGATCCCGGTAAAATTTACGGGAAGCATATTTAAACGCGACGGCATTTCCCCGACTTCTTTCTGGAAGGATATCCCATATTTTTCCAATCCTTCCCTCATCGCCCGCTCATCCATATCAAGGAGTGTCACCTGTGAAAAATGATCCAAAAGCCGACCCAAATCCAGGTCATTGCACCGCCCCGCTCCAAAAATTGCAAGCGAAGCCATGGGGGCACTGTTTTCTATCAGATAATCCGTTACCTGACGGCGGTAGCTGCTCCACTCCTCCCAGGCATTCGGCAAAACTTTACTTGCAAGAAAAGCATCATAAAGTTTTGCCCCACGTCCCTCAAATCCCAAAAATCCGCTCCGTATTTTTCCTTGCCGCCAATATTAACTCCTCCTCCTCCACTTTCATATATTTTGCAAGTTCCCGCGCTACATGGACTATATTTCCCGGTACATTCGTGCGCCCAAGCCCTGCCACATTGCGCGGCACCAGGTACGGCGCATCCGTTTCAAGCAATATCCGATCGAGCGGGATTGCGCGCACCGCTTCGCGCAACGCCCCGGCACGCCTCTCATCGCAGATCCATCCCGTAATCCCGATTGAAAATCCCATGGAAAGATAAACCTCCACCGCCGCCCGGTTCCCCGTAAAACAATGTACCACCGAGCGCCCACAGATCTCCCCGTGTTTTTTAAACCGCGCCACAAAATCCTCCTGCGCCGAGCGCTCATGCAAAAACAGCGGCTTGTTGAGCTTTTTTGCAAGAACAATATGTTTTTCAAGACACCGTATCTGGTTTTCTTTTGTGGAAAACATACGGTCATAATCAAGACCGCACTCACCGATGGCAACAATTTTTTCATTCCCCGCCGCAAGCTCTTCCATCCGCAGGAAATCCTCCTGCTTTGCCGAGTCCGCATTGTGCGGATGTATCCCCACCGTCCCGTAAGCATGATGTGTCCGGGTAAAAGTATCGATCTTCTCGTTTTCCCTCCGGTCAGTACCTGTTAAAATACAGACTACATTGGATTTTTCCGCATCCTCTATTATCTTTTCGGGATCAGGAAACTGCTTGCAAAACAGATTCAACCCGATATCATAATACTTGATTTCCATTATTTTACTCCTTTTTCACCCATATACAAAAAACAAATCTACTTCCACTCATAAGGTGTATTCTGATAGACGAGATAATTAATCCAGTTTGTATAGAGTGCATTTGCATGTGCGCGCCACATCAAAAGCGGGCGGCTTTTTGGGTCATCGCCCTCATAATAATTCTGCGGCACCGCAATCTCCATCCCCTTTCCCGTATCCCTCCTATATTCCTTGTCAAGCGTCATGCGGTCATACTCCGGGTGTCCCATCACGTAAACCTGCCTGCCATCATGCGTCATGCACAAAAACACGCCTGCCTCCTCGGATTCGGCAAGGATAAGCAGCTTTTCGCACGCCGCGATATCCTCCTTGGCCACCTCGGTATAGCGCGAGTGCGGCGCATAAAAGATATCGTCAAAGCCCCGCACCAACGGCTCCCGGCGCATTAACACATGATGCTTATAAATGCCTGAAAGCTTCCTGTCAAGCTTTTTGTTCTTCATCCCATAGTGATAGTAAAGCCCCGCCTGCGCCCCCCAGCAGACATGGAGCGTGGAAGTTACATTTTCCAAGCTCCACGCCATAATCTGCTTTAGTTCATCCCAGTATGTGACCTCCTCAAATTCCATCATCTCCACCGGAGCCCCGGTAATAACCAGCCCGTCGAATTTGCAATTCTTTACATCCGCAAAAGTCTGGTAAAACTTATCGAGATGGCTTGTTGCCGTATTGTGCCCCACATAGCTTGAAGTAGTGAGAAATGTTACATCCAGTTGCAGCGGCGTGTTGGACATGCTGCGCAGAAGCTGCACCTCCGTATCCTCTTTTAACGGCATCAGATTTAAAATCGCAATTTGCAGCGGACGGATATCCTGATGCATCGCCCGCGTTTCATCCATCATAAATATATTTTCTTCTTCCAGTATTTTTTTTGCAGGAAGATCGCTTTGCACCTTTATTGGCATGGTTACCCTCCTTTCCCCTCAATCAGCCCTGACTGCTTTCGTCAAGCATTTTAAGGAATTCCTCCTCCGTAAGAATAGGTACGCCAAGTTCCTTCGCCTTCTTGTTCTTCGAGGAATTAGACAAGCTGTCATTGTTAATCAGGTAACTTGTCTTTGCTGTTACCGAACCCGTTACCTTACCGCCCTCGCGCTCTATCACTTCCTTCAGCTCGTTTCTGTTAGAGAAATGTAAAACCGAACCCGTGATAACAAAGACCTTGCCCGCAAATTTCTCACCCACGCCCTCCTCCGCGGTAAAATGTACCTCCTTTAAGAGATCATCCACTATCCGCCCGTTTTCCGGCTTCTCAAAAAATGCCGCCATGGAATCCGCAATCACTTCCCCGATGCCCTCAATCTCCACCAGTTCCTCCCTGGTCGCGCGCCGGACTGCCTCGATGTCATTATCAAATTGTTTACAGATCAGCTTTGCGTTCGCAAGCCCGATATTTAAAATCCCAAGACTGTACACAAATTTTGCCACACTGACCTCGCGCGCCTTCTCAACGGAGGCGGTCAGTTTCTTAAATGATTTCTCCCCAAAGCCCTCCATCTGTGTAATCTTTTCGCGGAAACGGTCAAGATGGAAAAGATCCGCAGGCTCCGTCAGAATACGTTCGTCAATAAATTTTTCAAGGGTTGCCTCCGAGAGCCCCTCGATATTCATTGCATCCCGGCTTACAAAATGAGTGAACTGCTTAATCTTTTTTGCTGGGCATTCCTCGTTAATACAGTAGAGTGTTTTTGTTTCATTCTCCTCCCGTATATGGGTTTTCTGCCCGCAGACCGGACAGGTTTCTGGAATCACTATATTGCCGCTGCGAGTTAAATTCTCTGCAATCTGCGGGATAATCATATTTGCCTTATAGACCGTGACCGTATCCCCTACTCCAAGCGCCAGCCCCTCCATAATGCTGATATTGTGCAGGCTCGCGCGGGAAACACTTGTCCCCTCGAGCTCCACCGGCTCAAAAATCGCCACCGGATTAATTAAACCCGTCCTCGATGGGCTCCACTCTATCTCAAGCAGCTTTGTTTCGCGCAGCTCATCCCGCCATTTAAACGCGATTGAATGGCGCGGGAATTTAGAGGTTCTCCCGAGGGAGATTCCATAGGCAATATCATTGTAGGTAAGTACAAGACCATCCGAAGGAAAATCATTCGACTCCACTTTGCCGGCAAATGTAACAACTACATCCTTTACCGTTTCCGATGTGACAAGGCATTCCTCCACCGTTTCAAAGCCCTGCCCCCTCAGCCACTCCATCTGCTCCATCCTTGTCAAAAAATCAACCCCCGCCTCCCCTTCCTGCGCACTTACCAGAGTGAAGGCAAAGAAATGGACATTGCGCTTTGCCGTAATTTCATTGTTTAGCTGGCGCACCGAACCGGAACAGAGATTGCGCGGATTTTTGTATCGCGCTTCCACATCCTCAATCCCCGCATTGATCTTCTCAAAATCCGAGTATTTGATTACCGCCTCCCCGCGCAGGATCAGATCGCCCGCAAACGGGATGGAAAGCGGGATATTCTTAAACACCCTCGCATTGTTTGTAATAATCTCCCCGACCTCGCCGTTGCCCCTTGTCGCCGCCTGGAAAAGTTTTCCATCCCGATAAGTCAAAACGATGGTCAGACCGTCAAGCTTCCACGAAAGCACGCCCTCCTTATCCTTCAGCCATTCTGAAAGCGCTTCCGGCTCCTTTGTTTTATCGAGCGAAAGCATCGGACTGTCATGCCGCACCTTCGGCAATTCGGAGAGCACCTCGTAACCTGCGCGCGCGGTTGGGCTGTTTGCCATAACAATACCTGTTTCCTCCTCAAGTATCTTTAGTTCATCGTAGAGCCTGTCATATTCCAGATTGCTCATTATCTCGCGGTCTTCCTGCTCGTAGGCATATGCCGCGCGGTTTAACAGTTCAGTCAGTTCGCTGATTCGTTTCTTTTTTTCTTCCATACTGCACCATCCTTATTATTTGTGCCGGATTTTTCCCTATTCCCCGGCCTGAAATCCCTTTTATAGTATCCTTCTTTTAAATTTTCCCTCCCCGTTTTACTTCCTGCGTTCTGGTATCCGTTCCTGCCACCTTCCCGCCTGCTGCCAAACCGGGTTTCCTCATCTTTTTTCCTATCCCATCCCCCGCTCTTTTCCCTGTACTTTCCCTCCCTTTTCTTTACAATTGCAATCCCCTCCGATGGCATATTCCTATCCCCCATGCCCTCTTCTGCCGCGGACGCGTTTGTTGATTCCCCAATCAGCCGGTTTAACTCCGAAAGTTCATTCTCTGTCAGATTGCGGTAAGTTCCCGGCTTTAGCCTGCCCAAACTTATATTCATTACACGCACCCGGTTCAACAGGCATACACGGTAGCCAAAATACTCGCACATCCTGCGGATCTGACGGTTTAACCCCTGTGTCAGGATTATCTTAAAAGTCTTATTATCAAGCTGTTCTATGCGGCAGGGTTTTGTCACCGTGTCAAGAATTGGCACACCGCCCGCCATCCCCCTTAAAAATTCCTCGGTAATCGGCTTGTTTACACTTACGATATATTCCTTCTCATGTTCGTTCCCAGCCCGCAGTATTTTGTTGACAATCTCCCCGTTGTTGGTAAGCAAGATCAGCCCTTCCGAATCCTTGTCAAGACGGCCTATCGGGAAAATGCGGGTACCGTAATTTATAAAGTCTACAATATTGTCAGGCTCCCTGCGATCCGAAGTGCACACTACACCCTGCGGCTTGTTGAACACAATCAGAACCATCCGCTCTTCCTTCACCGCTTCCTTTCCCTCGACTGTAACTTTCTGACCGGGCAGTACCCTGCTGCCCATCCTTGCCGGTTCACCATCAATCAGTACCCTGCCCGCAGCAACCAGTGCATCCGCCTCCCTGCGCGAACACATTCCCGTATCACTCAAAAATTTATTGATACGGACTTCTTCGGTTCCGTCTGCATGGTTAAAATAATTTTTAGTAAGTTTTGTCATTTTTCTCCATCCTTTTCGTAAAATAATTTAATCCGCACTCACACCTCCGGTCATGCTGCGACCTCTTTCGGAGCAGCCATTGCCTCCTACTGGCAGATTTGAAAATGAACTGTTTTGAGTTTTATTTTCAAATCTGGCAACAAAACGAGTTCACATCAAAAAAACCTTAGGCAAACCTTTCGGCTCGTTTTGTTTTCACACCTTACAGGATATCACTTTCAGCCAATATTTTCAATTAGAAAAAAAAATCCGGATTCCCCCTTGAAGCTTGAAACATATTGTGATATGCTTAGAACGACAAAATCAGATTTATTGTTAAGCACATTATGCATAGAGAGGACTACAAATGGCACATTTTGATGAAGATGATAACCGCATAGCGAAAATACTGTTCTTTTTTTCCGCTATACTTACAATAAGTTTCACAGTTTTGGATATTTTTGGAAAATTTTCGCATATATCCAACAGTCTAAAATTATCCGGCACAATACTCTGTTTCCTGTACACAGTCCTGCTTCTTTTCCTCTATCATGCAGACCTTGACCGGGTAAGCCTGTTGCTGTCCATGCTCTTTGCGGCGGCAGCGGATGTTTTTCTGCTGTTTACCGGGCAATATCTGGTCGGGATGATACTTTTCTGTTTTGTGCAGGAATTCCACAGCATCAGGCTCCTTAATGTACATCGCTCCATCGTGCGCATGAACGGCCGTATTTCCTCCTCCTACCGGAGCTACAAAGTATGGAAAGCCCTGTTATTCCAGAATCTGTTCCAACTGCTTTTAGCTGCCATACTGCCCGCCGCGGCGATAATCTGGGAGATCGACAATGTATGGCTTGGCACCGCCGCTATTTTTTATATCACCGGTTTTTTAATCAATCTCTTCCGCGTGTTTGCAATCAGCGGGGATGTCCGCCTTCTGGATGATATGAAACCCCTGCGCCACTATGCATTTGGTATGCTTTCGTACTTCCTCTGCGATCTTTTGCTGGCTTTAGTCCGCCTTCCGGAATACATTCCGTTCCTTCATGCGCTCTCGGACTATACAAAGTATGCCATGCCTTTTATCTGGCCATTTTACCTATTCGGCCTGGTACTTATTGCAATCAGCGGTGCAAGGCACCAAAACTTTTATTCCTAAGTCGGGGATGCTACCCTGCAAGCCATCAAAATAAAGAAAAAACGCTGTTGCAAATGGTATTTCAAACTTCCCAATTTTGCAACAGCTTCTTTTTTCATAACAATTATTTTCTATTAGGTTTCCTCTTAATTCCCAAAAGTCTGATAAAGTCATTAAACAAAGAAGTTTGATGATTCTTTCATTCATTACCTTAATGTAAAAAATATGCTCCCCACGCTGATTTAGAAAATATCATCCGCATTCATCCAGAGGAACAAAATTTTATTCTATTTCATTTTATAATACTTGTACCATTTTCTATACAGTTCTGCATCCGTATACCCCCTGTAACTGAGCCCAGATTTCCAACTTCTTTTATAAGAAGAAAAAGATTCTAAACACTTATAGTCATAAATAATCCAGGGGCAAAACAACTTTTTATATGCCATTCCCGATGGAACTATCAAATAATTTCTCCGCACATATCTATTGGCATGTTTTTTCATTCCTCTGTTGTAACCTTTATAACATGGAATTTTCTTGTAACTTCTGCTCATAACATTTTCCTCATCAAGGGAAATTTCATATCCCTATGCTGCTATCACTGCTATCAATTGTATCAGATGGGGCTTCCCACACCTTACACAATTGATAGGTTTAATACCAGATTTATACATCCCCCTGTTAATCCAATTATATCATACACCCCCTTCAAAGAAAAGTCTTTTTTAACGTTTTACCACACTGCAAGTATCCTGTAAGCATATCAGTAATTTAACCACAAGAAAAGTTTTTCACACAGTAAATTAGCAAAGTTCCCTCTCACAATACCTGTACAAATACCATCATATTTCTTTTTCATCCCATTTCACAACTTCCCCCAACAGGACTATAATGCGATTCTTCTCCCGTCTGTGCAATTTTCACAAGATTCCTTCCGATTTTTCTCCATCCATCTGTCAATCGCCCCTTGCCCTGTCCGTTCTTTTGTGCTACACTAAAAGCACAGGAAATCTTCCTGTTTCTGGAAATATCAGAAAATCGAGTCTGGCAGGTACCCACACTTTTAATTTAAGGAGGCTGAATGAATAATAAAGCAAAAAATTATGACAACTTTTATAACGGACTGGCCACGGGGCTTCTCCGCGAACTGGGCTCCGGCTACGAAACCCGAGCCATCACAGACACCAAAAATAATGGCATCTTAAAAAACGGTATCCTGATACAGGACGGAAGCAAATCCATTACACCTGCCATCTACCTGGATGAATATTATGAGGACTTCTGCACAGGGAAATGCCTGAACGACATTATCCGCCAGATACTCTATACTTACCGCAGCGGCTCGGACAAGGACAAAAAACAATCCTTTTATGAAATTGATTTCTCCCCCCTCGCAATAAAGGACAAGATCATTCTGCGGGTTGTAAACTATGCAAGGAACATTGCCCTGCAGCAGGATATCCCGCATATTCGGATCAACGATATTGCTGTTGTTTTCCACTTTATGGTCTATCAGGATGAAGAGGGAATCGGAACAATCAAACTGACAAAGAACCATTTCGTTGATTATGCAAACCCTTCCCCGGGGGAAACTCCGATCTTTACAACACTCGGACAGCTTTTTGCCCTTGCGTTAGAAAATACCAGAAGGCTTTTTCCCGTCCGGCTTAACCGGCTTGACGATGTACTACAGACACTCCTCACCAAACAGAGTGCCCCGTCCATCCCATTTTGCACGGAGCTTTCAAACAGGGAATCTAAGGAAAAGCTTTTTGTACTTACCAACACATCCGGGATCAACGGTGCCGCCTGCATTTTATACCCGGATATTATAGCACAGCTTACGCAATATTTCGGGTCGGATTTCTATATCCTTCCCTCCAGCATACACGAACTGCTTCTCCTTCCCTCATCCACTTCATTCTGCCAGGAAGAGTTAAACGACATGATCCGCGAGATCAATCTCTCCCAGGTACCGAAAGATGAGATTCTGTCCGACCATGCTTACCACTCCTGTGACTTTACACAGCTTTTAAAATTGCCGGATTCTGTTATATCAACCAGGGATCAATAATTCCAAAACATACATATTATTTAACTGCCAGACTAAAAAAAGAGCAAAAAGGTTTCCACAATGGAAATCTTTTTGCTCTTTCTGTCCAACTCTACTCCTGCGCTTCACCGCTCTCCTGTGACAGGCGGGCAAAGAAATCACGCAGTGCTTCGTCCGAGGCAATCGCCTCCTCAAGGCGCGCATTAACATCCTCCACCAGCGCTACCACATCCTCAGAAGAGCGCAGCGCCTCATAGTATGCCTCCTCCTCATCAGTAAACGAACCATCATACAAATATAATTTAGGTTTCCCCTTCTCATCATACTTGATAAAAAGCTGGTCGATGGAAGGCGCATAGGTATCAATCGTCGCAATCTCCACATCATTCTCGACATAGACCACATAGTCAACCTCCCCAACCCCAAGCTTCGCATAACATTTGAGGTTATGGTAGTCAACAATATATTCCACACGCTTATTTGTAAGCTGCTCATCCAGCTCCCCTTTATTGTAAAAAAGTGCACGGTACTCCTCGGATGTACCCGTCAGGCGGACAGTAAAATACTGTTCCACAAAAGAAACCAGATCCTTAGGCAGCTCCTCCAAAAGAATATTCTCCTTGGGTGCAAGGCTTGGCGTAGGTATCGGTGTAGGGGATGGAGTCGGCGACGGCGATGGAGTTGCAGGCATTGGTGTCGGGGCAGCAATCCCCACAGCGGGCAGCAAATCCGACCCTGCATAGACACGGGGCAGCGCATTCGTTTCTGCCGCATCGCTCTCCTCCCCCTGCTCTTCATCCATACCATTATCACGGATCGGAAATGTAACCATCCCGACCCCCATAATCAGCAACACCAGATAAAACGTCAGTTTCCTGTATTTTTTTCTCATATATTCTCACCAACCAACAAATTCAGGGATCCTCTACATAGCGCGGATAGGATCAGCCAAAAAGATTATTTCCATTTTTTTCCAATTAAAACAAAAAAAATAATTTTCTTTCCATGCACAAATCAATACAAAAAAGGAATAAAAAAATGCACCTGATAGGACTCGAACCTACGACACCCGGCTTCGGAAGCCGGTGCTCTATCCAACTGAGCTACAGATGCATGGTAAAGTGTTTATTTTTGAAACCGTTAATCATTATAACCCATTTTACTGCCTTTGTAAAGGACAAATTCTATACTAACCAATTTTCCCGCACACAAAACTTCCCGGTTAAGTGCACGGGAAAATAAAATCTCATCTCTTACGCCCGCGTCAAATATTCATCGATCCCCTTGGCAGCCGCCTTACCCGCGCCCATTGCCAGGATAACTGTCGCAGCACCCGTCACGGCATCCCCGCCGGCATATACGCCCTCCTTTGTGGTTTTCCCGTCTTCTTCCTGCGCCACGATGCACTGATGCCCATTGATTTCAAGCCCTTCGGTGGTCGAGGAAATCAGAGGGTTCGGGCTGGTTCCAAGCGACATAATAACCGTATCAAGTTCAAGCTCAAACTCCGAACCTGGCTTCTCCACAGGTCTTCGCCTGCCGGAAGCATCCGGCTCACCAAGTTCCATCTCCACACAGACCATACCGCGCACCCAGCCATTCTCATCGACAAGGATTTCTTTCGGGTTGGTCAGGAGATTGAAAATAATGCCTTCCTCCTTTGCGTGGTGGACTTCCTCCACGCGCGCAGGCAGCTCGGATTCCCCACGGCGGTATACAATATGCACCTCGGCTCCCAGGCGCAGTGCCGTCCTCGCGGCATCCATCGCTACATTCCCGCCGCCAACAACCGCTACTTTCTTCCCCCTAAATATCGGCGTATCATAATCTTCCAGATAGGCTTTCATCAGATTGTTCCTGGTCAAAAACTCATTGGCGGAAAACACGCCGTTCGCGTTTTCTCCCGGTATCCCCATAAACTTTGGCAGCCCCGCGCCGGAACCGATAAATACCGCAGAAAAACCTTCCTCGCTAAGAAGTTCGTCGATGGTTGTGGACTTGCCAATCACAACATTCGTTTCTATCTTTACTCCCAGCGATTTTACATTCTCAATCTCCGCTGCAACCACCGTCTGTTTCGGAAGTCGGAATTCCGGGATGCCATATACCAGCACACCGCCCGGCTCATGGAGCGCCTCGAAAATTGTTACATCGTACCCCGCCTTAGAAAGCTCCCCTGCACAGGTCAGACCCGCAGGTCCCGAACCAATAACCGCAACCTTCTTCCCCTTCTTTTCCACCGCAGGCTGCGGGCGTATTCCGTTCTCCCGCGCCCAGTCCGCCGTAAAGCGCTCAAGCTTACCGATGGAAACCGGATCGCCCTTAATACCCCTGATACATTTTGCCTCGCACTGGCTCTCCTGCGGGCAGACACGTCCACAGATAGCCGGGAGTGCGGAATATTTTGAGAGCACATCAAAGGACTCTTCCATCCGGTTCTCCTCAATCGCCCGGATAAATCCCGGTATATCAATATTTACCGGGCATCCTTTCTGGCACTGCGGGTTCTTGCATTTCAAGCAGCGGGAAGCTTCCGCCATCGCCTCCTCCTTATTATATCCCAGGCACACCTCGTCAAAATTCGCCGCGCGTACCTGCGGATCTTGCTCCCTTACGGGAATCCTCTTTAATACATCAACTTCCATTTATTTCCACCATGCCCTTTCCAAAGATTATTCGCCGCACTGCCCGCAACCACCGTGGTGCGTCGCGCCCTCCCTTTCGCGCAGGATGGCGCGCCCCTCCTCGGTCCGATACATCTGCGCGCGTTTCATCGCCCCGTCGAAATCCACCAGATGCCCGTCAAATTCCGGTCCGTCCACGCAGGCAAATTTTACCTGCCCGCCAACCGTCAGACGGCACGCACCGCACATACCGGTTCCGTCCACCATAATAGGGTTCATACTGACCACTGTTTTGATCCCGAGCTCCTTTGTGAGCAGGCTTACAAATTTCATCATGATAAGCGGTCCGATGGCAATTACAAGATCATAGGACTTCCCCTGGCTTACCAGATCCTTTATCTTATCATTGACATTCCCCTTAAAACCATAGGAGCCATCATCCGTCGCCACATAGACCTCGCCTGCAACAGCCTTCATCTCTTCCTCAAGAATTATCAGGTTCTTCGATCTTGCACCGATAATACAATCCGCCAGCACTCCCTTAGAATGGAGCCATTTTACCTGGGGATAAACCGGAGCTGTCCCAACTCCACCCGCAACAAAGAGTATCTTCTTCTTTTTCAGTTCCTCCACCGGCTCGCAGAGAAGCTCCGAGCGGCAGCCAAGCGGTCCCGTAAAATCACGCAGGGCATCCCCGACATTATATTCCGCCATTCTTTTTGTGGATGCGCCAATTGCCTGCACAACAATCGTCACTGTGCCGGCGACAGCATCGTAATCGCATATGGTCAGAGGAATTCGCTCCCCCCTCTCATCCAGTTTTACAATAATAAACTGTCCAGGATAACAGTTCCTGGCCACACGCGGCGCTTTCACATCCATCAGGAAAATACTTTCTGACAGAATCTCCTTTTTTGTAATTTCGTACATACTAAAACCTCTCCTATTTTTTATTTCGATCCCACCGCATCCTCTGCCGGACAGTTTACAGTGATACCTTTTCCACCACTGTAAACTTATATTTTCCAGTCGGAATCCCAGTATGATATCCATATTATTTTAAAGCTACATAGTTCCATCAGATATCATTATAGCGGCGCTTTTTAAGTGCATAAATCAGAATCGCCACCGCAATGACAAACATCACAGCTACTGCCACAACCATATACTGCAATATGGACTCTGACTCATAATTCACCATATCAAAATTCAGCAGTCTTGGCTGCGCGTCCGTTACCAGTTCCCAGGAAGCCGCGATATCCTTGCTCTCATTTTTAAGTGTGAGGCTCCCGCCAAGACGTTTTAACAATTCCCCGTCCGCCTTTAACTGACTAAAAACCTCCGTGCCGTCTGCCAGCCGGAAACTCACATCCGAAAGGTTGATATTCGCCTCACAGGAACTTACAGTATTCCACCAGGAACCATAGCCAAAATAAAGTTTCTGTGCCCCGGAAAGCCATTTAAGCACCGGCGCGAAATCCGATTGTTCCGTGTAATCCCCCGCCGCCCTAGTCGAATCCGCAAGGATGGTCTGATCATAGCAGAGCACATCGGTGACGGCGGGCTTTCCCTCCGTGATGGTTCCGGTTTTGTCCAGCACCACCGTGTCCACATCCCTGG
>ERZ808051.1475-NODE-1475-length-15433-cov-4.591756_pt1 | contig 15433 bp, 21 predicted proteins | sample MGYA00380199_ERZ808051 | MGnify/ENA primary metagenome ERZ808051 (study PRJEB31490, sample SAMN06133391) | mouse gut metagenome | isolation source: J11 | host: mice | place: China: Chengdu | collected 2015-05 ...
AGTCCGCCAGAGCGGGCAGGGGGTATCAGAATGAAGATTATCATGTTAGGAGCGCCGGGGGCCGGTAAAGGGACCCAGGCAAAAATGATTGCGCAGGAATACGGGATTCCCCACGTATCCACAGGGGATATCTTCCGTGCGAACATCAAGAACGGCACACAGCTTGGCAAAGAGGCGAAGCAGTATATGGATCAGGGACTTCTGGTTCCGGATGAGCTGACAGTGAAAATCCTGTTGGACAGGGTGGCGCAGCCGGACTGTGAGAGCGGCTATGTGCTGGACGGTTTTCCCAGGACCATTCCCCAGGCTCAGGTGCTGGACGAGGCCCTGGAGAAGCTGGGAGAGAAAATCGACTACGCGGTGGATGTGGATGTGCCCGACGAGGATATCGTAAAGCGAATGTCCGGCAGGAGAGCATGTCTAAAGTGCGGTTCCACATACCATGTGGAGCATATTCCGCCTAAGAAAGAGGGCGTATGCGACAGCTGCGGCTCCGAGCTTGTGCTGCGGGATGACGATAAGCCCGAGACCGTGCAGAACCGTCTGAAAGTGTACCATGACCAGACCCAGCCCCTGATCGAGTACTACACCGGAAAGGGTGTGCTGCGTACCGTGGACGGGACCATGGATATGCAGGACGTGTTCCGGAGCATTGTAGAAATATTAGGATAGGAAGTGCCTTGTCATGGCGATTATAATCAAGACAGAAGAACAGATTAAGCTGATTCGGGAATCCTGCAGAAGACTGGCCATTGTGCACAAGGAGCTGGAGGAGCTGATACGTCCCGGCATCTCCACAAGAGAGATCGATATCAAAGGGGACAGCCTGATCCGAAAGATGGGAGGGATTCCGAATTTCCTCCATTATAACGGATATCCTGCGAGCATCTGTGTCTCCGTGAACGATGAGGTGGTGCACGGCATACCCAGCAAGCACCGTATCCTGCAGGAGGGTGACATCGTCAGCCTGGACGCTGGGATGATCTATAAGGGATACCATTCCGACGAGGCCAGGACCCACGGTGTGGGCCAGATCAGCCCTGAGGCCAGGAAGCTTATCGACGTCACCCGGGAAAGCTTTTTCGAGGGGATAAAAAAGGCAAAAGCCGGAAATCATCTTTTTGAAATTTCCAATGCCATTGCGGCATATGTGAAGCCCTACGGCTATGGTATCGTGCGTGATCTGGTGGGACACGGGGTGGGGACGAAACTCCACGAGGATCCGCAGATTCCCCATTTTGCCCAGATTAAGCGCGGGCCTAAGCTCCGCATGGGGATGACTCTGGCCGTGGAGCCCATGATCAATATGGGCCGGGCGGATGTGGAATGGCTGGATGACGATTGGACTGTGGTCACAGAGGACGGTTCCCTGTCGGCCCATTACGAGAATACCATCCTGATAACGGATGGGGAGCCCGAGATTCTGACCAAATGCTGACGCGTCCGAAGCCACACCGATCAGGAAAGGGGTGGGGGGAGCGCGGCAGGACAGGATCCGCAGGCTGCAGAAAGGCATGGATTTGTATGATAGGACAGTTTGTGACCTCAAAGGCCGGACATGACAAGGGATGTCTATATGTAGTCGTGGCGCAGGAAGCGGATTTCGTCTACCTGTGCGACGGAAAGCAAAAAAAGCCCGAGGCACCGAAGAAGAAGCGCAGAAAGCATATACAGCCCATCAATGCGTGGGTGGAGAAAGCTTTGCTTGACAGGCTCCACAGCGGTGAGAAGATATATGCGGAGGAGATCAAGTACGCGCTGAAGACGTATTGTCAGACATGCATGAGCAATCAAGAATAATTGGAGGAAATATATGTCTAAAAGTGATGTAATCGAAATCGAGGGTACTGTGGTAGAGAAGCTTCCGAATACCATGTTCCAGGTGGAGCTGGAAAATGGACACAGAGTGCTTGCCCACATCAGCGGCAAGCTTCGTCAGAACTTCATCCGTATCCTTCCCGGGGACAGGGTGACTCTGGAGCTGTCGCCCTATGATCTGACCAAGGGACGCATCATCTGGAGAGATAAGTAAGAAAAGGGTACCAATCTACAGCGAAAAACTTGCAGATAACCCAAAATAATCGCAAAAAATGGTTGCAAACAAGTTTTTCTCATGTTATAATACAAAATGGTCTTTTTTGAAAGGAGGGTTTGAGATGAAAGTTAGATCATCAGTAAAACCAATGTGCGAAAAGTGCAAGATCATCAAGAGAAAAGGACGCATCAGAGTAATCTGCGAGAATCCGAAACACAAGCAGAGACAGGGATAATCACCGCATGTGTGCGGTTCCCGTAAGAGAGCTGCAGCGTGTTAAGTGAGTTCTTGTCCTGTTTTTATGCGCGGCTGAACCAATGGACAGGCACAGAGGCCTGTGCGTTGATTAACATAGAACTGGGATAGGGCTTACAGGAGATTACTTCTTGATACCAAGATGAAAAGATTTTCTAAAGTTCCAAAGTACGGAACTTAAGAAAATCTAAGTTTCATCTATGAAAAATGTGCAAGCACATTTTTCAGGGTGACACAGATTATAAGTCTTGGAAAGATCGGATGGATCAGAGAAATGAATGAGTGTCCGGTTGGGTGGAAGCCCCAATCAATTAGTAACAGAAAATGGAGGAAATTTAAATGGCTCGTATCGCAGGTGTTGACTTACCCAGAGAGAAACGTATTGAAATCGGACTGACCTATGTCTACGGAATCGGCAGAACTACCTCTAACAAGATCCTGAAAGAGGCGGGCGTAAATCCCGATACCAGAGTCAGGGACGTAACCGATGACGAGGTGAAGAGGATTTCAGATGCTATGGAGAAGATCGGCGTAGTGGTGGAAGGCGATCTGAGACGTGAGATTGCTCTGAACATCAAGCGTCTGCAGGAGATCGGCTGCTATCGCGGCATCCGTCACCGTAAGGGCCTGCCTGTTCGCGGTCAGAATACCAAGAACAACGCAAGAACCCGCAAAGGACCCAAGAGGACTGTTGCAAACAAGAAAAAGTAAACAATCCAGGGCAAATTTAGAAAGTTCCGCATGGAACGTAACTGTAGAATGATGAGAAAGTAGGTTAGTTTAAAATGGCGAAACAAGTTGCAAAAAAAGTGACAAAAAAGCGCGTTAAGAAAAACGTTGAACGCGGACAGGCACATATCCAGTCTTCCTTTAACAATACCATTGTTACATTGACGGATACCCAGGGGAATGCCTTGAGCTGGGCAAGTGCCGGTGGTCTGGGATTTAGAGGTTCAAGGAAATCTACTCCGTATGCGGCTCAGATGGCCGCAGAGACAGCTACGAAAGCGGCTTTGGTACATGGACTGAAGACGGTGGACGTATTCGTAAAAGGCCCCGGCTCAGGGCGTGAGGCCGCCATCAGGGCGCTTTCCGCGTGCGGGCTGGAAGTAGTGAGCATCCGCGACGTGACCCCTGTGCCCCACAACGGGTGCAGACCTCCTAAGCGGCGCAGAGTTTAATGCCTGACAGTTGTAAGGCAGGACTATAATACAGTAAGGTTGGAAGAAGGTGCCTCCGAAAGGGCACTGTAAACAAACAGAAAGTTGAGGAAAACAGAACATGGCAGTAAATCGTGTACCCGTATTGAAGAGATGCAGAACTCTGGGACTTGAGCCCTCTTTTCTGGGCTATGACAAAAAGTCCAAGAGACAGAATGTGAGAGCCGGCAAGAAAGTAAGCGAGTATGGCTTACAGCTCCGGGAGAAGCAGAAAGCAAAATTCATCTACGGCGTTCTGGAGAAGCCTTTCCGGAACTATTATAAGAAAGCCGACAGGATGAAAGGAATGACCGGTGAGAATCTGATGATTCTGCTGGAGAGAAGACTGGACAATGTGGTGTTCAGAATGGGATTCGCCAGGACAAGGAGAGAGGCAAGACAGGTGGTAGGCCACAAGCATATCCTTGTAAACGGCAAGAAAGTAAACATTCCTTCCTATCTGATCAAAGCCGGAGATGTGATTGAGATCAGCGAAAAGGCAAAATCTCTGCAGAGGTATAAGGAGATCGTCGAAGTGACCGGCGGCAGACTGGTACCTGAGTGGATGGACGTTGATATGGAAAACCTGAAAGGAACGATCAAGAACCTTCCCACCAGAGAGATGATTGACGCTCCTGTGGACGAAATGCTTATTGTCGAGTTGTACTCCAAGTAATCCCTGCTGGCCTCTGAGGCCATATTCCGCCGAAGAAAAGGGGGAATATGGCTTCGGAGCGCTTGTGTATTCATAAACAAAAAAAGGAGGGTATTCGAGTGTTTGAATTTGAGAGACCCAATATTGAGGTTGCTGAGATTTCAGAAGACAAGAAGTATGGCAGATTCACAGTAGAACCCCTGGAAAGAGGCTACGGCATCACCCTTGGCAATTCGTTGCGCAGAATCATGCTTTCCTCTCTGCCCGGCGCCGCGGTGAGCCAGATCAAGATCGAAGGCGTGCTGCACGAGTTCAGCGGTATGCCCGGAGTCAAGGAAGATGTGACAGAGATTATCATGAACATTAAGAGTCTCGCCATCAAGAACAACAGCGAGACCAATGAAGCCAAGACTGCGTACATCGAGTATGAGGGCGAAGGCATCGTGCACGCTTCTGATATCCAGGCGGACCAGGATATCGAGATTCTGAATCCGGATCTGGTGATTGCCACGCTGAGCGGCAAGGACGCAAAGCTGTACATTGAGCTTACGATCACCAAGGGCCGCGGTTATGTGAGCGCCGATAAGAACAAACACGAGGATTTACCGATTGGTGTAATTGCGATCGATTCCATATACACACCGGTTGAGAGAGTAAATGTTTCGGTAGAGAATACCCGAGTGGGCCAGATTACCGATTACGATAAGCTGACATTGGATGTGTTTACGAACGGGACACTGGCGCCCGACGAGGCCGTAAGCCTTGCGGCTAAAGTGCTGAGCGAGCATCTGAGTCTCTTCATCGATCTGTCCGAGAACGCCAAGACCGCCGAAGTCATGGTGGAGAAAGAGGACGACGAGAGAGAGAAAGTGCTGGAGATGAGCATTGACGAGCTGGAGCTTTCCGTCCGTTCCTACAACTGCTTAAAGAGGGCAGGCATCAATACAGTGGAAGAGCTGTGCAACAAGACGTCAGAGGACATGATGAAAGTCCGCAACCTGGGACGGAAGTCCCTGGAAGAGGTGCTGGCGAAACTGAAAGAACTGGGACTGCAGCTGAATCCCAGCGAAGAGTAAAAAGCCATAAGGCCGTAAAAAGAAAAGATATTCTGCGGACGGTAAAGCCAAAGGGTGCGTCTGCGGTTCATCTCTAAATGGAAATCAAAGTGCCGCCTGTATGCGGCTGCACTGGGCCAGTAAGACCAAAGGGCATGGCCGGGTGTACCATGAAAGGAGAAAGGAAATTACTATGGCAAAGTACAGAAAATTAGGCAAGACATCATCCCAGAGAAAGGCGCTTTTAAGAAATCAGGTGACAGCGCTTTTGTATCATGGGAAAATCGTTACGACTGAGGCAAGGGCCAAGGAAGTGAAGAAGATTGCGGAGCATTTGATTGCCCTGGCTGTCAAAGAGAAAGACAACTTCGAGACTGTCACCGTTACCGCCAAGGTGCCGGTAAAGGATAAGGACGGCAAGCGTGTCAAGGAAGTGATCGACGGCAAGCGCGTGACGAAATTTGAGACTGTTGAGAAAGAAATCAAAAAGGATATGCCCTCCAGGCTGCACGCGAGACGGCAGATGCTGAAAGTGCTGTATCCTGTGGTATACGTTCCCACAGAGGCTGCAGGCCGCAAGAGAAATACCAAAGAGATCGATCTGGCTGCAAAGATTTTTGACGAATATGGGACAAAGTATGCGAACCGCAACGGCGGTTATACCAGAATCATCAAAAAGGGTCTCCGCAAGGGCGATGCCGCTATGGAAGTCATTCTGGAGCTTGTGTAAATCGGAAGAAAAGAAAAGGGACAGGGAGCCAATGGGAAATCATTGGTTCCCTTTTTCACAGGATTCTGTTGGCGGGAATATTGATTGGTATACATACAGGGGGTATCAGAATGAAAGTGTTTCACTATGACAGGGATGACGTGATGAAGACCCTGGATATGGCATGGCCTGCGATCCTGGAATCATTTTTCGCCGCGTTTGCAGGCCTGGTGGACTCGCTGATGGTGAGTTCCATGGGATCCTATGCGGTGGCGGCGGTAGGATTGACCACTCAGCCCAAATTCGTGGGCTTGTCTCTGTTCATCGCCGCGAATGTGTCCATATCCGCGCTGGTGGCCAGGCGGAAAGGGCAGGGGAAGCGGGAGGAGGCAAACCAGATTTTTTCCACTTTCCTCGTGTTCATTGTCTTGACCGCCATTGCCGTCAGCGTCCTGATGGTGGCGCTGGCGGATCCCATCATCCGTCTGTGCGGTTCCGAGGAACTCACCCATGACAGCGCGGTCCTGTATTTCAGAATCATCATGGGCGGAATGATTTTCAACTGCGTCCAGATGGGCATCAACTCTGCCCAGCGGGGCGCGGGCAACACGCGTATCACCATGCGCACGAACCTGGTGTCCAACACCGTGAACATCGTGTTCAACTATCTGCTGATCCAGGGGCACTTCGGATTTCCGGCATTGGGCATCCGGGGAGCGGCGCTGGCCACCGTGCTGGGGACTGTGGTGTCCAGCATTATGAGCGTCCTGTCCGTGTGGAAGAGCGACAATTTCGTCAGCATTCCCTATATCATAAAAGAGCGGATAAAGCCGGCTCTGGAGGCTCTGAAGAACATCATCAAGGTGGGCTACAGCGTGTTTGCGGAGCAGCTGCTTATGCGTATCGGGTTCATGCTGACGGCTATCATGGCGGCCAACCAGGGGACTGCGGCCATGGCGGCCCATCAGGTGGGGATGAATATCATGGGCCTGTCATTTTCCTTTGGGGACGGCCTGCAGGCCACCGCGGTGGCTTTGATCGGGTACAGTCTGGGAGCGAGAGAGCCCCAGAGGGCAAAACAGTACGGCAAGACCTGCCGGATGATCGGCAGCGTGATCTCGGTGGTGCTGGCAATGGTATATTTCTTTGGGGCCAGGGCGCTGATGGAGCTGTTCTTCGAGGAGGAAGAGATCGTGGAGATCGGCGTGAACATCATGCACATTATTATATTCGTGGTGATCCTGCAGATCGCGCAGGTGATATACATGGGATGTCTGCGGGGCGCAGGGGATACCCTGTACACGGCCATTGCCTCTACTTTCAGCGTAACCCTGGTGAGAACGCTGGGCTCGTATGTCTTCGGGTATGTGCTGGGCTGGGGAATCACGGGCATCTGGGTGGGCGTTATCGCCGACCAGCTTTCGCGCTTTATCCTTGCCAGCATCCGCTTCAGGCAGGGCAAATGGACGGAGATCAAAATATAGAGGGCAGAAGTCAGGGCGTTTTCTGGAAATGCTGGTAATCCTTGACATTGTTCCAGTGGCCGCCCCAGGTAAAGCCGTGCTGAATGAAAAGCTTGTAGCACAGATCGTCCTCGTCGATTTTATAGGGAAAGCTTAAACTCCTGTCCGCATAGGAGGCGGCGGAGGCGGGAGAGATCCGTTCACTGCCGTCCTCGGTGTAGGTCACATAGGGATTGTACAGGGGATTGACGTCTATGGCCAGACCGTAAGCGTGCTTGGACAGGCGGTCCGTGTCGTCCACGGTGCGGTAATTGAAGCAGGAGGTATTGTTTTCCTCCATGGAGGCAGTGTCGTCGCCGTCGTATGCATCGATCAACAGCACGCTTTCCAGCTGATATTCGCTGCGGTAGAGCTCCTGAAAAATCTCCAGAAGATCCTGGGCGATGGAAGCATTGCACACAAGCTCTCCCTCCGCGGGCTCCCCGTGGAAATCATAGTGCAGGATGTGTACATATCTGAGCTGGTCAAAGGTGATCTGGGGCCGGGCTTCGGAGGAGTCTTCCTCCCAGGCGGCGTCTGCCGGGAAAGAGACGCCTGTCATGTAGCGGCGCAGATTGTCGGAAATGGGTTCATAGTAGAAGCCCTCCTCCAGCGAGACCCGCTGCTCCAGCTGGCTGGCGCCGTTCAGGGAAGCGCCCGTCAAAGAGGAGACATAATTGTCTTCGTCCTGCCCGGCGAAATCGGAGGAAGCCTCCCGGGGACTTTGAGACGGCTGAGAATCGTTCTCCTGCTCGTCCGTCTCCGACGAAGCGTCGTGAGGGACGTCCGTATCTGCCTGTGAGCCGGATGAATCGGAAGAGTCCCCGTTTAGCAGGGCATATTCGCTCAGGCTCATGGAGTTTCTGCTGAACATTCTGCCAAGGCTGGCTGCGATGACGACGATGGCCGCCAAAATCACAACCATTTTTATGATTTTTTCTCTGTCCATAGAGGGGATTCCTTTCCGCGAGACTTACTTTCGTATCTTAAGAATAGCACAGAAAAGGAATTTTGTAAATGTGACGGATAGGATTTTGGCTTGTAATCATCCGCGGAATCGAATATAATGTGAGACAGGCAGTCTGCAGCCGGCGGGAATCGCTCCCCAGGCAAAGGGGCCGGTTCAAGGGTAGTTCCGCGCGAGACAGCCAAAGGCCGACAGGTCAAATGACGGTCTGGGGACGGATGCCGGGCCATGGGCCGGACGAAAGGGAAAGTGGAGACAATGGGAATCATTCGCACAAAGGATCTGGTATACGAATATATCCGGCGGGATGAAGAGGGAAACGTGGAGGGCATCACCACTGCCGTGGACAGGGTGGATCTGGACGTACAGGCAGGGGAATTCATCGCCGTCCTGGGCCATAACGGATCCGGAAAATCCACGCTGGCCAAGCACATCAATGCCATTCTGAATCCTACGGAGGGAACCGTCTGGGTGGACGGAATGGACACGGCGCAGGAAGAGCATATCTGGGACATCCGGCAGAGAGCGGGCATGGTGTTCCAGAATCCGGACAACCAGATCATCGGTCAGGTAGTGGAGGAGGACGTGGGCTTCGGGCCGGAGAATATGGGCGTCCCCACGAAAGAAATCTGGGAGCGGGTGGAGGAGAGCCTGAAGGCCGTGGGCATGTACGAATACCGCAGGCATTCCCCCAACAAGCTTTCCGGCGGCCAGAAGCAGCGGGTCTCCATCGCCGGGGTGCTGGCCATGCATCCCAAGTGCATCGTGCTGGACGAGCCCACCGCCATGCTGGATCCCAAGGGCCGCGGGGAAGTCATCCGCGCGGTGCGGGCCCTGAATGAGGTGGAGGGCATCACGGTGGTGCTGATCACCCATTATATGGAAGAAATCATACATGCGGACAGAGTGTTCGTCATGGACGGCGGCAGGATAGCCATGGAGGGGACGCCGCGGGATATCTTCTCGCAGGTGGAAAGGCTGAAACAACTGCGGCTGGATGTGCCCCAGGTGACGCTGCTGGCCTATGAGCTGGGAAAAAGGGGCCTCAGGCTGCCGAAAGGCATCCTGACCGTGGAAGAGCTGGCGGATGCTCTGGCGGAATGCGGCGCATAAGGAAAGCGGGATTCCAAAAAGCGAATAAGAGGTGCGTACATGTCGATTATTCTGGATCATGTAAATTATATATACGGGGAGGACGGTCCTCTGGCGGTGAAAGCCCTGGACGATGTGTGTCTCCAGATTCCGGACGGGCAGTTCGTAGGCATTATCGGTCATACTGGCTCCGGAAAGTCCACGCTGGTGCAGCATATGAATGGCCTGCTGAAAGCCACCTCGGGCCATATCTATTTCAACGGCGAGGACATCTATGACAAGGATTTTAAGATGAAAAAGCTGCGCAGCAAGGTGGGACTGGTCTTTCAGTATCCGGAGCACCAGCTCTTTGAGATTGATGTGTTCAGCGATGTGTGTTTCGGGCCCAGGAACCTGGGGATGGATCAAAAGGAAGCGGAGCTTAAGGCTTTTGACGCGCTGCGGAAAGTGGGATTGCCCGCGGAACTGTATTACCAGTCTCCCTTTGAGCTGTCCGGCGGCCAGAAACGCAGGGCGGCCATTGCAGGAGTGCTGGCAATGGCGCCGGAGGTGCTGATACTGGACGAGCCCACCGCGGGCCTGGATCCAAAGGGCAGGGACGAGATACTGCGCCAGATCAAGGAGCTGCAGTCCCAGACCAACATGACCATCCTGCTGGTGTCCCACAGCATGGAGGACGTGGCGGAATATGTGGATCGAATCATTGTCATGAACAAGGGCAGAGTCATGTACGACGATGTGCCCAAGGAAGTATTCTCCCACTATAAGGAGCTGGAGGAGGTGGGGCTGGCTGCGCCCCAGGTCACTTATATTCTCCATGCGCTGAAAGACAGAGGGTTTGACGTGGATGTGAACGCCACCACCACCGGCGAGGCTGTGGAGACCGTGCTGCGTGGGCTGACAAAGAAAAGCTAAGTCAGGCGCGGAGCCGGGAGCGGTACGGCCGGAAGCTTGAACACAGGTGAGGAACAATATGCTGAGGGATATCACATTAGGACAATATTATCAGACGGAATCGGTGATACACAGGCTGGATCCCAGGGTGAAGCTGGGGGGGACATTACTGTATATCATCTCCCTGTTTCTGTTCGGCAATTTTTTGGGATATGGGGTTGCCGCCGTCTTTCTGGCAGTGGTCATAGGTCTTTCCCATGTACCGCTTGGATTTATCGTAAGAGGCATGAAAGCGATTGTCTTCCTGCTGCTTATCACGGTGACTTTCAACCTCTTCCTGACGCCGGGCAGGGAGCTGGTCTCGGTGTGGAAGCTGACGATCACTGCGGAGGGCCTCAGGACAGCCGTCACCATGGCAGTAAGGCTGACCATGCTGATCATCGGCTCCTCCCTGATGACACTGACCACCACGCCCAACAATCTGACGGACGGCATGGAGAGCATGATGAAGCCGCTTAAAGTGTTTCGCGTGCCGGTCCACGAGGTGGCTATGATCATGTCCATCGCCCTGCGGTTTATCCCGATTCTTCTGGAGGAGACGGACAAGATCATGAAAGCGCAGACTGCCAGAGGGGCGGACTTTGAGACCGGGAACATTGTAAAGCGGGCGAAAGCGCTGGTGCCTGTGTTGGTGCCCCTGTTCATCTCCGCATTCCGCAGGGCCAATGACTTGGCCATGGCCATGGAGGCCAGATGCTACCGGGGCGGGGAGGGCAGGACGAAGATGAAGCCGCTTGTCTACCGGAGGCGGGACAGGCTGGGGTATCTGTGCATTTTTGCTTATCTGGTCACGAGCATTGCGGTGGGCAGGCTAAGGTTCTGAGGGCTGATAGCCCGACATGTGAGAAGACAAAAAGAGGGACAGGAAATGGAGAAAAAGCGTATCCGCATGATCGTGGCCTATGACGGTACGAATTATCATGGATGGCAGATCCAGGACAACGGCATCACCATTGAATCCGAGCTGAACAGATGCCTCACGGATCTATTGAAAGAACCCATCCGGGTCTGCGGCGCCAGCCGCACGGACTCCGGGGTGCACGCGCTGGGCAACGTGGCGGTATTTGACACGTGGGCGCGGATGCCCGCGGGAAAGATTGCCTATGCCCTGAACCAAAGACTGCCGGAGGATATCCGCGTCCAGCGGTCCGAGGAGGTGGCACAGGACTGGCATCCCAGATACTGTGAGAGCCGCAAGACCTATGAGTACCGGATCTACAGGGCGGAGTTTCCCATGCCCGTAAAGAGGCTGTACTCCTATTTTACCTATCATTCGCTGGATGTGGAGCGGATGCGGGAGGCCGCGGCCTGGCTGGAGGGAGAGCATGATTTCAAGAGCTTCTGCCAGACCGGAGCCCAGGTGTTAAGCACGGTGCGGACGCTCCATGGGCTGTGGGTGGAGGAGCAGGGCCCGGATATCGTGGTCAGAGTGTGCGGGAACGGCTTTTTGTACAATATGGTACGGATTATCGTTGGTACTCTGCTGGAGGTGGGACAGGGCAGGCGTAAGCCGGAGTCCGTGAGGGAGATTCTGAAAGCGAAAGACCGTTCCGCCGCCGGCCCTACCGCGCCGGCCCAGGGACTGACTCTGGTGGGCTATGAATTTCTGTAGGGCTTTTGACTATTTTGATTATTTTTGATTATTTCTGGAAAATAATGATTGACAGGAGATTCCCGTTATAGTACAATAACCAAGTGTGACAACGATTCCGAATGCCAAGCCAAAGCCCCGGCGAAGCATTTGAAAATAGGAAAACCATCCCGGCGAAGTGTGGAATGCAGCCCGGACATCTGCAGGATGCGGCGGAAGCGGGATACCGACTTAAGGAAAATGCAATACGGAGGGAACGCAATGAAAACTTTTATGGCTAGTGAAGCTACAATCGATAGAAAATGGTATGTAGTAGACGCTGCGGGTATGACTCTGGGACGCCTTGCCTCGGAAGTCGCCAAGGTTTTAAGAGGAAAGAACAAACCGATCTTCACCCCTCACATGGACACAGGTGACTATGTCATCGTCATCAATGCTGAGAAGATTCAGGTGACCGGCAAGAAGCTTGACCAGAAGATTTACTATCATCATTCCGATTACGTGGGCGGTTTGAAGCAGACCACTCTGAAAGAAAAGCTGGCCAAGAAACCGGAGCAGGTAATCGAGCTGGCAGTCAAGGGTATGCTCCCAAAAGGACCTTTAGGAAGGCAGATGTACAGGAAGCTGTTCGTATACGCCGGGCCTGAGCACAAGCATGCGGCTCAGAAGCCTGAGGCACTGACATTCTAAAGGATAGGAGGATAAGATAAATCATGGCTAAGACGGAAAAGTATTATGGCACAGGCAGAAGAAAGAAATCCATCGCAAGAGTGTATCTGACACCCGGCAAAGGCGATGTTGTCATCAATAAGAGGAATATGGACGACTATTTCGGGATTGAGACCCTGAAAGTCATCGTTCGTCAGCCTTTCGTGGCTACCGGCACCAATGAGAAGTTCGATGTGCAGGTGAATGTACGCGGCGGCGGTTACACAGGACAGGCAGGTGCCATCAGGCACGGCATTGCCAGAGCGCTGCTCCAGGTGGACGCGGATTACAGACCGGTTCTGAAGAAAGAAGGCTTCCTGACCAGAGACCCTCGTATGAAAGAGAGAAAGAAATACGGCCTCAAAGCGGCTCGTCGTGCTCCGCAGTTCAGCAAGAGATAATTTTTTGGAATTTTATCTTGAGATAGGTAGAACAATTATACAGATACGAGAATATGGACTCCGCAGGTTACCCTGCGGAGTTTTTATCTTAACTTTTCAGGAGATTAGGGGTATAATAAATTTGATGTAATATGAACTATGGAGGTGCTGTTATGTGTGATGTTAAAAAGTATGAAAAAATCTATGAAGATATACAAAAGCTGCAGCCGGAAGACACTTTACAGCTTGTATTGGAGGCTGAAACAGAAGAACAAAGAAATTTTTATGAAATGGTTGGTGATTTTCTCCTGCAAAAGAAGCAAAGACAGGTAATCGAAAGGAATCTTTTTTAGTGAAAAAATATATTTTGATAGCAGGAGTTAATGGGGCAGGTAAATCAACATTGTATCAGTCATTGCAAAGTCTGCATGATATACCGAGAGTGAATACAGATGAAATATTGAGAGAATTTGGCGATTGGAGAAATATGGCTGATGTGATGACTGCACCGGAAAATCAAGGTTTTATTATACAAAGCCGTCACTTTTCAATTTATGAAGTGGCGGCTTTTTCTATTTCCAGAAGCAACCACAACGAATCAGAAATGAGGTGATTATCTTGAACACGCAAATCATCGCCATCGCCAACCAAAAGGGAGGTGTGGGCAAAACCACAACCTGTAACCTCTTGGCACACTTGTATTGTTCGAGCAATAGAACTATAATGTGTTTTGTGGAGGTGTGAAATGAATTATATGACATTAAAAGAGGCCGCTGAGAAATGGGGCGTATCACCTCGTAGAGTAAATTATTATTGCGCTGATGACCGTATCCCTGGCGCTGTGAAGATGGCTACTGTCTGGCTGATACCAAAAGAGGCAGAAAAGCCGGTTGACCGGCGATATAAGAAATGAGGTGACATTTTTGATACACATAGCAATATGCGACGATGAAAAAGGCTTTGTTGCATACTTGAATGGATTGCTGAATCAATACGCCGCTGAAACCGGCAAGGAAATAAAGGTAACTGCTTATTACGATGGCATGGAACTGATTGAAAAGTATGATACCACCATTGATCTGATTTTCCTTGACATTCAGATGCGGCTGGTAGACGGTCTGCGAGCTGCCGAGCGTGTCCGGCAGATGGATGAGAAAGTCGGCATTATTTTTTTGACTACCCTCACCCAATATGGTTTAGAGGGATATAAATATCAAGCCGCCAACTATATTATCAAGCCGATAAAATATGTCCGCCTGAAAGCAGAAATGGATTCGTGGGTAAAGAAACATAGGAAAGATGATAGCCCCGCTATGGTAATTTCCAACGATACAGGGAGATATAAGGTATTTCTAAAATCGCTCCGCTATGTAGAAACCTTTAACCGCAATTTGCTCTTACATACAGAGCAGGAAAATATTATCTGTTACAAGAGCATGAAAGAGATGGAACAAGCGCTGCAAGGCAAAGGTTTTATCCGCTGCCACACCAGCTACATTGTAAATTTATTTTATGTAAAGGGTGTGAATAAGCTGGAACTTGAATTGATTACTGGTGAGATTATCCCCATCAGCCAGCCGAAGCGCAAGGAGTTTATGGAACGTTTGGCTGATTATTGGGGGGATATGCTGTAATGTGGCTTTATGATTTGTTGGACATCGTGGCAACAATAACAGAAGCGGCTATTTTTTATGTAATGACTTTTTGTTTCTGTAAGACTTGCCGATTTCAAAAAGTGATCAGCAGAATTATCCCACCGGTTGTTTATGCAATGGCGGTTATTGTTATGACCTTTTTTGTGGATATGGGGGCACATCGTCTTTTTGTGTTGCTGGCTTTGCTTTTAGGATTAACGCTTCTGTGTTATGAAGTGTCGTTCCATCGGGCGCTGATTGTCGCGGAACTATCCTACCTATTGATAATACCATTTACGGAGTCAGTTGGGCTTTCTATTATGGATTTTGTTTATCACGGCGATATAATGACACAAGTGGATGGAACAGCTATTATTAAATGGCAGATATATGTCTTTATCATGCTGCTGAGGTTATTGTTTTTGATGGTTACCTACCGCTTATTAAAGAATTTCAAATATGATATTCAGGCAAAAGATGCCGCTATTGTATCTATCAGTTTTCTTTTGGTTTTCTGTGTATCATTTGCAAGCACTTATGGGTATCTGAATTTGAGGACAGCCGATACATCATTATTGGACTTAATTACATCTGTACTCTGTGTAGTTTTTATTGTGCAATTTTTGTATTCCAGAAATGTGTCCTATCTCCGGGAGCAGGGGCAGCGGGACAAAATGCAGATTGCCCAGCTGCAGCA
>ERZ808051.1476-NODE-1476-length-15433-cov-3.842277_pt1 | contig 15433 bp, 11 predicted proteins | sample MGYA00380199_ERZ808051 | MGnify/ENA primary metagenome ERZ808051 (study PRJEB31490, sample SAMN06133391) | mouse gut metagenome | isolation source: J11 | host: mice | place: China: Chengdu | collected 2015-05 ...
ACAACTCTCCTTTTTCGATCTCCACGAAACAGGCATTGATATTTTTGGCCACGCTTTTTACTTTGCCTATATAGACGGAGCCGATTTTACTTGGAATTTTCGGAAAAAAGGATGCGTCTATCAGCCTATCGTCCCGTATGGACAGAGCGCAGCGCTGCCCGTGATAGGATGTAAAGAGCAGTTTTCCCTGACTTGCAGTCTGACGTAGCGCTGCTTCCTCTTTCGTGATCGTCACGGAGGGCTTTTGTGCGATTTTTCTGCTCATGATGTATTGGCTCCCTTCCAACTTGTCATCCGACATAATCTTTACCCTGTCGGGCAGTTTTTGACTCGACAGGTCAAAATGACCGTCCAGGTCAATCGCGTCCGCATAGTTTTGTGTCCGCGAAGTATTCCCTGCCTCTGTTTCGCAGTTCATGTTCCGTGCTTTCCGCTACGCTTAACAGACATAACCGATATCATCCAACGGCACCAGTACCCTCTTCTCCGAGGTTCCAATATCCGTATACACATCTTCCCTGGTGATGATCAGCGCATTCTCTTTCAGGCTTTCGCCGAGGTGAGTCAGAATAGCCTCTACCACCTGCGCAGGTTTGATATTCCCCCCGCTGGAGGCATCCACCAGCATACGCAGTGTAAAAGGATTTTCCTCGGCGGTAAGCTGAAAGATTCCCTGTCTGATATCGATCTCCCGGCTTCCCTTTTTGGTCTCCTTGGTGATCAGGATCTGCTCTCTGGCCAGAAATTCCGACAGGGCGGCCCTGACATCTGCCACAGGCTCTCTGTTCTCGCGAAAGCGCACGGTATAACCGGCCGCTGCCACGCTGGCCATGGCGTTTCCCGCAGAATCCGGCAGTACCTTGACGGATACGACTTCGATTCCGGGAACACTGACGGCATTTAAACGCTCCAGCACATCCTGGCAGGAACCGATAGAGTGAACCTCTATATCCATATACTCTCCGTTGCTGGTGAGACCCACGCCCAGAGGGGCGGCAAAGGCCATGACCTGATGGGGGCTGAATCCGTTGGAATATACCACATCTATCCGGGCCCTGCGAATGGCCTTTTGGAAAAAGCGCATGACGTCCAGGTGCCCGGTATAACGGACAGAGCCGTATTTCTTGAATTTGATGCGAAGTCTCATAATCGAATCCTTCCTGTTCTCTACTTTTACTGTTGTTTCGAGTCTGGTCCGGGTTCAAAGCAGATGCCTCCGCCGAACCTTGCCGCGCCGCAGCCCTGACACTTCTGTTTGCAGTTTTCCGAGATTTCTTCCCGCTTTGCCTTTTCCCATTCCCTCTTTAAAAATTCCTTGGTGACGCCGCAGTCGATGAAGTCCCATGGAAAGACTTCATCCAAAGGCCGTTTTCTGTGGGTGTAAAAGGAGACGGATAAGCCGCATTCCTCCATGGCGTTTAACCATCTGTCATTGTCGTAGTATTCTCCCCATGCGTCATAGAAGCCTCCTTTTTCATAGACTTTGCGTATGACCTCGCATAGTCTTCTGTCGCCTCTTGCGAGAACACCTTCCATCACGCTGGCGTCGGCCTCATGCCAATTGTACTTGATGCTCTTCTGGTTCAGCTGTTCGGAGACGGCGGTTCTGGTCAGATAAGCCTTGTGGAGGAAATCTTCTTTCGTACACTGGGCTGCCCACTGGAACGGGGTAAAAGGCTTGGGCACGAAAAAAGAGGTGCTGGCAACAATCTGCACTCTTCCCCCTGCTCTGCGCTCTTTGGGGATTGTTTCGAAATAGGTGGCGGCAATCTTGTTGGAGAGCTCCGCAATTCCGCGGATATCCTCTTCGGTCTCTGTGGGCAGGCCAAGCATGAAATACAGCTTGATTTTGGTCCAGCCGCCCTCGAACGCCAGCGCTGCCCCCTTTAAGATATCGCTTTCGGTCAGCCCCTTATTGATGACATTCCGCAGCCGCTGGCTTCCGGCCTCGGGCGCGAAAGTCAGGCTGGACTTCTTCACATCCTGGATCTTGCTCATGACATCCAGGGAAAAAGCGTCAATCCGCAGAGACGGCAGAGAGATATTCACATGCCGTTTTCCGCATTCCTCTATGAGGAAATCCACCAACTCCGGCAGCTTGGAATAATCGCTGGAACTCAGAGAGCTTAAGGAGATTTCTTCGTAGCCGGTATTCTCCAGCATCTCCATGGCGTATTTCTTCAGGGTCTCCACATCCCTCTCCCTGACGGGGCGATAGAGCTGGCCGGCCTGACAGAAGCGGCAGCCGCGGATACAGCCCCTCTGGATTTCCAGCACGATACGGTCCTGCGTAACCTTGATAAAAGGAATCACCGGCTTTGTGGGATAATAGGTATCTGTCATGTCCATGACGATTTCCTTGCGGACGGTGTCGGGGATACCCTCTTCCACAGGGAAGAACCGCTCTATGGTGCCGTCCTCTTTATAGGTGACGTCATAGAAGCGGGGGACATACATACCCGGAAGCTTTGCCGCCCTGCGCAGAAATTCAGTCCGGCCCAGACTTTGTCTCCTGCATTCCTTATATAGATTCAGAAGTTCCCGGTATCTGGTCTCTCCCTCTCCGATGTAGAAAATGTCAAAAAAGTCCGCCAGAGGTTCCGGATTGTAGGAACAGGGGCCGCCTCCGATGACAATGGGACAATCCTCTCCCCTGTCTGCTGCATTGATGGGAATCTGCGCCAAATCCAGCACCTGCAGCACATTGGTATAGCACATTTCGTACTGCAGGGTGATTCCCAGAAAGTCAAAATCTTTGACAGGGTCCTGGGACTCCAGCGCGAACAGCGGAATATGCTGCTCTCTCATAAGGGCGTCCAAATCCACCCAGGGGGAATAGACTCTCTCGCACCATACATCCTCCATGGAATTGAACATATCGTATAGAATCTGTATTCCGAGGTGGGACATGCCGATCTCGTAAACGTCGGGAAAGCACATGGCAAATCGTACCGCCACTTTGGCGGGATCTTTCATGACAGCGTTATATTCGCCGCCTATATATCGGACGGGTTTTTCTATGCCCATTAAGATGTCGTCGCTCAGCGCCAATTTTCGTTCGCTCATCTTCTCTCCTCTTTTCGTTTCTATTTCCACGTTTCTATTTTCACAGTTCTTTCATCTGTTTCTATTTCCACGTTTCTATTTCCACAGTTCTTTCATCTGCTTCACATCCGCCCCTGTCATCTCCCGGTCAGAATAGCGGGCCTGTTCATAGATATCCGCCATGCCGCTTAGCGAAAGTTTCCCCTCCCACTCTCTGGCAGTGTAGAGTCCCAGGCTGTCCTTGTCCTGGACATTGGCTCTGGGTGCAAAGGCCGCCAGCTTCTTTTTATAGAGTTTCCGGATCCGCTCTCTGGGGGAAAGCGCACTGAACGGATTCCATCCTTTCTTGTCCGAAACCTTGTCTATTTCGCATTTCTCGCGCAGATCATAGGCCTCTCCGATGTCAACCTCCCGCTCTCTGTAACGAAATACCATGTATTTCTGAATGAGCTTGAAGAGCTTCCAGAGCAGCACGCCGATGCCGATAATGATGCCCGCGCCGAAAGCAACCATAGCCAGGACCTCCAATACCTGCCAGAACCAGAACGGCTCATTGGCGGGCGGCAGGTTCATACCCATGCCGCCGGAGGGCATTGCCTCCTCCGCCACGGGCTCCGGAGCTGCTTCCGGCTGAGAAGAACCCGACAGCAGAAAGCGCAGAATTTCACGCAGCATTTTTCCCAAAGGCTTCAGAATGCCGGCCAGCCATTCAAACTGGGTGCTGAATATCAATATGCCCAGTCCCAGCAATGTGTAACAAAAGACCAGCCCCATGCCGGAGTGAAACATCTCCCCGGCGGGAAGATATCCCGCACTGCTCTGATTCATGGACAGAAAATGCAGGTAGTGGTCCGTAAAGTAGATGATGAAATACAGCGAAATCCCCGCGATCAGGGAGACATTGTAATAGTTCTCCCAGCCTCTGGTTCCCTGATAATACTGAAACAGCGCCGTCGCGGCCGACAGAATCACGGCAAATGCCAGATGGATACTGTCGGTGTACACTTTGTCATGCTTCACGCGCAGCATAAGGGACTGCAGCAGATATCCCGTGACACAGACCGTGCACAGGATTCTGGTCAGAATGGACTGACCAGAGATCGCAAAGACAAGAACAGCCGTACCCAGGTGGGCCAGCAGGAAGAGAATGAGATTCCTGATCTTACAGCGGAAAACAAAGAACAGGGGCGGTATCAGACCGCACAGAGCCCACATAAGCAATCCGGGCTCGCCTATTTCGAGTAGTTTATTTGCCACACCCATAACGGTCAGGGGCAGGGGGAAAAGCAGCCAATGATTCATCTGCTCTGTCAAAAGCTCATTGATATGTTCAATCCGTTTAATATTCATGCGATCCTCCAGGGCGCTGTTACGCGGGACTTTTTACCTGTTGAAATAAATGACTTCAATCCGTTTCCTCAGCTCCGGCGGAAGCTCCGGTTCTTTATTGCCCTCTGCCGGGTAGAACCAGGTAAAGGGATTGCCCGCCTCCTCATACCTTGTCAGAAGCGCCGCGAAGTCATCGTACCAGTTGGGCGCAACGAAGCAGGTGAAAGATCCATTTGCCTCCTGCAGAAGCCTCTCCTCAAAAGTCTCCACAAAGTTCGCCGTCTGCCGGGTGGTGTCCACTCGCGCCAATGCGCGGTAGATGAAGTCCATCTGACTCTGGCTGGCCTTGCCGTCAATGCTCAGGGGCTGACCGGTGAGGATATCCACACCGTTCCCGTAACAGGACACCTGCATTCCCTGCTGCAGGAAAAAGAGGCACAGGGACGCAACAATACGCAGGGACATCTCTACGGCATCCTCCCTTTTCAGGATATGGTCATCCTCTATGTTGAAGAAAATACGGACGCTTTTTAAAGAGGTATAATTCCTCTGATTTACCTTGAAATCTCCCGTCTTGGCAGTGGCTTTCCAGTTGATGCTGCGCATGTCGTCGTAGGGCTGATATTCCCGGATGCCGCGGTATTCGAAAGGATCCTCCAGCAGATGGCGTCTGGTGAGCATTTCACCGTTTAGCTGCACAAAGGACCGGCGCAGCTGACTGCTGTCGTAAGGCTTGGGATATACATACAGCTCTGCCTTTACGGGCTGATCCGCCACCAGCTGACTGAGGAAAAACAGATCCGAGGCCACCAGGCTGATTTCATCTATGGTGTAATACCCTCTTTTGCCGCCGCTGAATTTTAGGGTGCGGGTCACTCTCTCTCCGCCCCCGATGCGAAAGACGTCATTTCGATAGTATTGGTCCGTGGTGCGGGACCCTTTTTCATTGCCGAACAGCAGATGGCGGTCTGTCTTGAACTTCACTTTCAGCATGGACAGCGGCAGCCGTTTTCTGTTTTCTATGATTTCTTTCAGCTCCCCCTGCTCCCCCTCGAAGATATGGCCCGTGGCGAAGCCGACGGATACCCGCAGATGCTTCCGCCAGAGCTTCACATAGAGGGATTTCTGCACAATGAAAAGGAGATAGGCGATAAGGCCGATTCCCAATATTTTGATCATCTCTATACTCCCGCCCGCTTTGCGGGCACTCACATATTTTTACGCGCTGAACTCCTCGGTGGGCACAGGGATGTCGGAAATAATCTGCTCCATCCGCTTCCTGGTGTTCTCCGTGCCGCCGCTGCTAAAGCCTAACACGATGCGGTGCGCCAGCACAGGCACCGCCAGAGCCCTGATGTCATCGGGAATCACATAGTCTCTCCCGTCCAGGTAAGCGTACGCCTTGGCACAGCGAAGCAGCGCCAGACTGCCCCTGGGGCTGACGCCCATGACGACCTGTTCACCGGTTCTCGTGGCTTCCACAATGTCTACCATATATTCCCGTACGCATTTATGGACAAAAGTACGGCCGGCTTCCTGGCGGGCCCGAGCCAGCTCCTCTAAGGTGAGGACGCTCTCCAGCTCCGCCAGCGGCTCCTTATCCATGTATTTTTCCAGGATCGCCAGCTCTTCCGCCCTGTCCGGCAGTCCCATGGACAGGAGCATCATGAAACGGTCCATCTGGGCCTCTGGCAGCGGAAAAGTACCGGTGGTCTCCACCGGGTTCTGGGTGGCGATGACGAAAAAAGGGCTTCCTGGCACATAAGATTCGCCGTCGATGGTCACCTGGCGCTCTTCCATACATTCCAACAGACCGGCCTGTGTCCTGGGAGTGGCCCGGTTGATTTCGTCTGCCAGCAGTATATTGGTGAAAACCGGTCCTCTGCGCAGAATGAATTCGTTTTTCTGTCTGTCAAAGACATTTAAGCCTGTGATATCGCTGGGCAGAAGATCCGGCGTGAACTGAATCCTTGCAAAATCAGCGCTGATGCTTTTGGCCAGCGTCTTGGCCAGCTTTGTCTTGCCTGTGCCGGGCACATCCTCCAACAGCACATGGCCGTCCGCCAGAAGCGCTGTCAATAACAGCCTGGCAGTCTGCTCCTTTCCCACGATGACTCTGGAGATATTTGTCAGAATCTTGTCTCCCAACAGCTTTCCGCGGGAAGCGTTCTTTCCGTCATTACCCATTTCCGGTTACCTCTCTTCCAAACTATTTATCCTTATTCTATCATAATGCAGTCCCAAATGCCATATTTTTAAATAAGCTTTCTATATGGTTTCGGGGAATTCGGTTATGAGTGATGCGACGATGGAACAAAAGCTGCGTCTGGTGCAGCAGGTGCGCTCCAGATATCGGGAAGACCAGTATGATTTGTCCAACAGGGAGCGGATATTGTACGGGAGGACCACGGTCAGTTCAAGAAGACAGGGATATGATGACGACTACTATGACGACTTCTATCAGGACGGGGATATGGCTGTGCCGGGAGCGGTATCATCCTTTCGGCTGCGGCTTTTTCTGGCGATGTTTCTGGCAATGCTTGTGATTATCATGGATACCAATCATATGACAGTGGCCGGAATCACCTCGGAAAAGATATATGAGGTGATTTCGGCCGACTATGAGGAGGTGCTGGAGACGTGGGCGGAGGCCCTTGCCTCCGGTGCCTCCAAATAAAGGACGGACGGCTTACAATGCCCCGGACAGATACGCGCAGGCGTTCAGAATCGTCTCCTGCCGCTTTCCCGCCATGAAGTAGAAATCCAGCTGTCTGTCGTACTCCGCGTACAGATAGGAGCCATAGGCGGGAATGTCACAGAGAAAAGCCGGATGGCAGGTGGCTGCCAGAATGCCATATCCCCTGTCGGACATCAGGAAAGGGAAGCCCGCCTCCCGGCGGGAAATGTATCTGGCGCCGCCCCGCAGGCTTAGACCCGGCTGCCCTTTGGCGCCGAAGCTGTAGAGGCGCTCGTCTTTCGCCCAGTCCAGGTACAGCCATGTGCGCAGGCGTCTGCCGGCCCCTGTCTCCATTTGGCGGCAAACATTGGGATGCTCTGCCAGGAGCAGTTTCGGGGCTTTTTGATTCTCCGTCAGGGCCAGGTAGCGCACTGCCCCGGTTGTCTTGTCCACCTGGAGCGCCAGTTCGTCCGTGGTCAGCTCCACCGTTTTGCCATTGTCCCGGTACATCCAGTACTTTTCCGTCCGGTCTGCCGCAATGCCGGGATGCACGGCTTTGCAGGGCTGGCCGTCCCTGACAAAGGAAATCCGGACAATGGCGCTCCCCACCGGGCTGAGGCGGAGGATCCCGTAGCGGCTCTGCAGATAGAGTCCGTCCGGTTGCTTTGTGACCCAGCGGACAGCGAGATCAATCTTTCCATGGCCGAGAGGGCGGAGATTCGAGGTGGCCGGAATGTCGCCAAAGGCCGGGAGCAGGGAGGAGGGGGCGGCGTTCCCTGCCGAAGTGGGCGCGGGACGCGGCTGCCGGGGAGTGACGTCCGCCTGCTTGACACTTGTCTGCTTGGCGCCTGCTGCCTGCGCGTGACCCACAGGTGACAGGGACACTGCTGCCCTTTGGACCAGTTTGCCGGCATTTCTGTTTCCGGGCTTCACCGGGGTTTGGGGAGCGGGCGTTTCCGGAATCGTTTTTTTCGGCTTCGGCCTCTTCTGGGGAAGCGGGTCCGCGATCAGCCCCGTCAGATCCTGCGTATGGAGCACGCACAGCTCATGGAGCGCCCTTGTGGCGGCCACATAGAGAAGCTTCGCATGTCCGTCATCTACCGGGTACTCTGCCCTGGTGGGATCCAGGATCAGCACCGTGTCAAATTCCAGACCTTTGGTGTATTCCACCGGCAGCACCATGACGCCGTTGCCGAAGACCGCTTTCTCCAGATCGTTCTCCATGACTTCGATATACTGTCCCAGTTCCTTAGCGGCCCAGGCAGCGCCGTGCTCGTTTCTGCAGACTACGGCAATGGTGCCGTACCCCTTTTCCAGCCATTTCCCGCAGATGTCCGCAGCTTCCCGAATCATGTCGTCCTCGCTTGTGTGAAGCACGGCAACAGGGCTGCCGTGGCGGATAATAGGCTCCACCGGATAGCTGGAGAAGCTGCCGTGATGGAGGATGTTGGCGGCGAAATCGGAAATCTCCACCGTATTGCGGTAGCTTTTTTTCAGGATGCCGAAGCTGTCCGTCTCGTTGGGCAAGAGCAGCGCGCGAAGCTCCTCCCAGTCGTTTAGGCCGAAGCCGAAATGGATATTCTGGGATACATCTCCCATGACCGTATAGGTGCAGTCCTTGACGCAGAAATGCAGAACAGAGTATGCCATCATGCCGAAGTCCTGCGCCTCGTCGATGACGATATGATGGGCCTCGCTGATGACATCCGTCTCCTTGATTCTCTTATAGAGATAGGCCAGAGCAGCCAGATCGTACACGTCAAATTCATCGGCCGGAATGTCCACGCACTTGCCTTTCAGGGCCTGCAGCTCCAGGAATTTCCGGTACAGCTCGTAAATGGAGCCTTTCCAGGTCTTGGGGCCGTATCTGCCCCGATAGGCTTTCAGGATGGCCTTGCGCTCGGACTCTGTGTATTTGACGCCCTTACCCTGGAACTCTTCCTTTATTTTGATTATCAGGCGGTCGTTGAGCATGTTGATCTTATTCTGCATGGATATCCTGGGATTCTGGCGAATATAGCGCTCCACTGCCGCTTTGTCCGCCAGCAGCACCAGACTGCGTGGATTGACTGTCTTGCCTACGGTTTCGTCATAGACACCGCTCTTGCCGTCCTTAAGCCCCTCCACAAACTGCCTGGGATTGAGATAAACGGACTCCCGCAGGATGCCGTCCCATTCCAGCTTGTCGCAGTAAGCCTCCAAATCCCGAAACCATTCCAGACCGCCCTTTTTACTGTCCTTGTCCTTACTCTGTCCGCGAATGCGGTATTTCTTTTCGTCCCAGTCTTCGTACAGGAGCCGGACAAACAGCTCCTCCATGGTCATCTGGCGTATGCCGTACACATCCAGATCCGGCAGGACTCCCGTGATATAGTTCAGCAGAATCCGGTTGCTTCCCACGATATAGAAATCATCCGGTTTGAAGCGCTCCGCATAGTTGTACAGGATAAAGGAAATCCGATGCATGGCCACGGTGGTCTTTCCGGAACCGGCCACCCCCTGGACGATGATATTGTGATAGGGAGATTTTCGGATGATGATATTCTGCTCTTTCTGAATGGTGGCCACGATCTCGCTGAGCACAGCCTGCTTGTTCTTGGCCAGGTATTTGGTCAGCAGATCGTCATTGGCGACCACCTCGCTGTCAAAGTATTCCAGCAGCTTCCCGGACTCAATCTCATAGGTGCGCTTTCGCTTCAGGTCGATGGGGATTTCCTTTTCGCCCGGCGCCATATAGCTGCACTTTCCCAGTACATTCTCGTAATAGGCGTTTGCCACGGGAGCGCGCCAGTCTATGACCATCTGATGGGTGGCGTCTTTGGCGATGCCGCCTCTGCCGATATAAAGGGATTCCTCCTTGTCCAAGGTCTCGTCATGAAAGTCAATCCGCCCGAAATAGGGTTTGTTTTGCGCTCTTTCATTCCGCTCCAGGGCATGCTTCATATGTTCGTGCATGGTGGTAAGGTTCTGCAGGGCATTGATCAGCTCCGGATTGTCGTCATGAAAATGATCCAGCATGTCGTCAATTTCCGCGCCCATCTCGTCAACCTGCCTGCCGTAGCTTTCCAGATTGTCCCGTATGACAGAAAGCGTCTGCTCTAAAAAGCTTTCCTCCGCCTGACGGGTAGTGCCTCGTATCTGTTCCTCTTGAATCATCGGTTGCTCCCTCCTATGCGTTGTATTTTCGTGCGAGTCGTCAATACATAAGATTATAAAGAAAAATAAAAATAATACTAGACTTTTCTTTTGAAATTTGGTAAAGTGTTATATAGAATCGTGCCTGAAAAAAGCTGCTGTTAACCGGCAGCTTTTTTTCGCAATTTCGTCATGCTGATTTATAGAAAGAATTTTATAGAAAGAATTTTATGGAAAGAAATGGCTGATTTCATTGCAGCCCCGGCGGAACTCTGCTACAATGAAAAATACGGGAAAACACGAATCCGGGTTTTCGAAAGGAGGCAATTATGGCAGCACAGGGAATAAAACAGGATATGGGAAACGACAGTATACCGAAGCTGATGCTGAATCTGGCGATTCCGGCGGTGGTGGCACAGCTCATCAATATGCTCTACAATATTGTGGATCGGATATACATCGGCCATATTCCGGACGCAGGGGCATCCGCGCTGACGGGGGTGGGACTGTTTCTGCCTATCCTGATGATGATCAACGCTTTTGCGATGCTGGCAGGTTCGGGCGGCGCGCCCAGAGCCGCAATCGCCATGGGCAAGAAAGATATGGAAAGCGCCCGAAAGATTCTGGGAAACTGCTTTAGCGTGCTCATGATTTTTGCCGTTGTGCTGACGGCTGCATTCTATGCCTTTGCGCCGTGGCTGCTGAGGCTGTTCGGCGCCAGCGATGTGACGCTGCCCTACGCGCTGTCCTATGCGCGCATCTATATTCTGGGAATCGTCTTTGTGATGATCGTGATGGGAATGAATCCTTTTATCACCACCCAGGGCTTTGCGAAATTCAGCATGATCACCACGGTGATGGGCGCGGTGTGCAATATTATCCTGGATCCGATCCTGATCTTCGGGCTTAATATGGGCGTGCAGGGGGCGGCTATAGCCACAGTTATCAGCCAGGCCGTCAGCGCTCTGTGGGTGCTGGGCTTTTTGCGGGGAAAAAAGACTTTGCTGAGGCTTACGCTGCCCGATATGAGGCTGGAGGCGCCTGTCATACTGCCCTGTCTTGGGCTGGGGATTTCCACCTTTGTGATGCTCAGCACGGAGAGTATCCTGAATATCAGCTTCAACAGCAGCCTCTCCCGCTTTGGCGGAGATGTGGCCGTGGGGGCTATGACGATCATCTCTTCCTGCAGCCAGCTGGTGGCACTGCCCCTGCAGGGTATCTGCCAGGGCGGGCAGCCTATCATGAGCTATAATTTCGGCGCGGGCAAAAAAGAGCGTGTGAAGCAGGCTTTCCGCTGCCAGTTCCTGTCCTGCACGGCCTACGCCTCTGCCCTGTGGCTGCTTATGTTGCTGTTTCCCCGGGTGTTTGCCGGTATCTTCAGCAGCGATGCCGTTTTGGTGGATTATACGGTCTGGGCCATGCGCATCTATATGGCGGGCATCTTCTCCACCGGGATACAGATCGGCTGCCAGCAGACCTTCATGGCCCTGGGACAGGCCAAGATCAGTCTGCTCATGGCATGCCTGCGGAAGCTTGTTCTGCTGATTCCCCTGATTTTCATCCTGCCGCAGATTATTTCCAACCAGGTCTTCGGCGTATTCGTGGCAGAGCCCGTCAGCGATATTTTGGCAGCGGCCGTCACTGCCACCATGCTCTTCACCAGGCTGAACAGAATACTGGACAAAGGCGCGGGAGGACAGAAAGCACAGGCATAAAGCCTGTGCTTTCTTAACGGTTCGCCAGTTCCGCAGTGATTTCCTCCCAGCCGATCTCTTTCTGGGCCATCAGTACCATCATATGGTACAGGAAATCGCTCATCTCATACTTGACCTCAGTGGCGCCCGGGTTCTTGGCGGCGATGACGATCTCCGTGGCCTCCTCCCCCAGCTTTTTCAGGATCTTGTCGATACCCTTGTCAAACAGGTAGTTGGTGTAGGAACCCTCCTTGGGATGGATTTTTCGGTCCTTTATTACGTCAAGGACTTCCTGAAAGACCTGCAGGGGATTGGCGCTCTCTTCCCCGTCCTTTTTGACAATGCCGTTAAAGAAGCAGCTCCTTGCCCCGGTATGGCAGGCGGCACCGATCTGGGAGACCTTTGCCAGGAGCGTGTCTTTGTCGCAGTCCGCGGTGAGGCTCTTGAGATACTGGAAATGGCCGCTGGTCTCTCCCTTGAGCCAAAGCTGTCCGCGGCTTCTGCTGAAATAGGTCATCCGGCCGGTGAGGAGCGTCTGTCCGTAGGCCTCCTCGTTCATATAAGCCATCATCAGTACTTCTCCTGTGCGGTAATCCTGTACGATGACAGGAATCAGACCGTCCGAATTCTTCTCCAGGTCGTCCCATTGCAGAGCGGCATCAAATGTATCCACCAAAATTCCGTTCTCCTTGCATAAGCTTTTCAGCGCCAGAATGTCCCGGTAATTGTCGTTGATGGTATTTCCCGTGACTCCGCAGACATTCTCATAGGCAAATATCTCCATGAGTTTATTCAATGCAATCTGGTTCACCTCCACCAGGAAAGGAAGCCGCGTAATCCCCTGGGTTTCCCTGATTTGGTGGGGGGTCTGGAGAATCAGACCGCATACATAGGTCTCCAGCAGTTCTCTGTTTTCGGCAATGATGTCCGCGCTGTGGCTGGAAGCCAGAAGCTTGTCTCTGCCGAAGCGCAGGGAGGCCTCTTTTGTGAGGGCAATATTGCTCTCTGCGGTGAAATCCAGGACAGCCCGCCTGCAGCCTGCGTAGAGCAGCTTCTTGATATCCTCCAGACGATTGACATTTCCGGCTCCCGTGACCTCCATCTGGGCGGCGGCGCAGATCTCTCTGAGCATCTCCAGTGCCTCCTCATGGGCCTGGTCGTCATGGGACATGTCGAATACGATCAGGCCGTCCGCATTGTTCTCATTGTACAGATGCACCAGACGCAAAGGGTCTGTCTCCACCACGGACAGATCGTTCAGCCGCCTTACCGCATGACCGTTATAAAGATAGATACATGGTACGAATTTTTTTACTAGCATTTTAACAACCTCATTTGTTTAAATTCGGATGCCCACACTTGGCCGCTTGGAAGCGCTCTGCACGTTTCACGAGCGCTCTGCACGCTTACAGGCTTCCTTTTGTGCTGAGCACATCGCTTACTCTGGGCTCCGTTCCCACGGCGGCATCCAGCGCTTTGGCAAAGGCCTTGAACAGGGCCTCTATCATATGATGGGTATTGCTGCCGTCCAGGATCTTCAGATGCAGATTCATTCCGGCGCTGTAGGACAGGGCGTAGAAGAACTCACGCACCAGCTCGGTATCCAGGCCGCCCGCCTGTTTTGCGGGGAAGTCCGCCCGGAAGTTCAGGTACGGCCGCCCGCTGAGATCCACTGCGCACATGGCCAGGGCATCATCCATGGGCAGGATGAAAAAGCCGTATCTGCAAAGGCCTTTTTTGTCTCCCACCGCCTTTGCGATAGCCTGACCCAGCACAATGCCCGTATCCTCCACGGTGTGGTGGCCATCCACCTGCAGATCTCCCTTTACCCGGCATTTCAGATCAAAAAAGCCGTGTCTGGAAAAGCCCTCCAGCATATGGTCAAAGAAACCGATTCCGGTGGATATCTCGGATTCTCCGGTCCCGTCCAGATTCAAACGGACAACGATATCGGTCTCTTTTGTCTTCCGCTCCACGGCAGCTGTCCTAGTCATAGATTTTCCTCCTCAAACCGCACCCGTATGCTGTTCGCATGGGCCGTAAGTCCCTCGCTTTTGGCAAATGCCTCGATATCTCCGTGCACCGCTTCCAGAGCCTGTCTGGAATATGAAATGATGCTTGTCTTCTTCATGAAATCATCTACGCTCAGAGGTGAGAAAAATTTTGCCGTACCGTTTGTGGGAAGAATGTGGTTGGGGCCCGCGAAATAATCGCCCAGGGGCTCGGAAGCGTATTCTCCAAGGAAGATGGCTCCGGCATTTCGGATCTTAGTCATCACCTCGTAAGGGTTGGCGGTAAGGATCTCCAGATGCTCGGAGGCAATCTCATTGGCTGCGTCTATGGCGTCGCACATGCTGTCGGCCAGGAGAATATATCCGTACTGATCCAGGGATTTTTGGATGATTTCCTTTCTGGACAGCTTTGCCGTAAAGGCATCCACCCATTCGCTGACCTGCTTCGCCAGTTTCGCCGAAGTGGTGATCAGGATGGCGCTGGCCAGTTCGTCATGCTCCGCCTGGGAGAGGAGATCCGCCGCCACATATTTCGGATTGGCGGTCTCGTCCGCCAGCACCAAAATTTCGCTGGGGCCCGCAATGGAATCGATTCCCACATAGCCGTACACGGCCTTTTTGGCCAATGCCACGAAGATGTTGCCGGGGCCGGTGAGCTTGTCCACCTTGGGGACGGACCGGGTGCCGAATGCCATGGCCCCCACCGCCTGGGCGCCCCCTGCCTTATAGATGGTATCCACCCCTGCGATATCTGCCGCTGCCAGGGTCCCCGGATTGATCTTGCCTTGGGCGTCCGGAGGCGTAGTCATGATGATCTCTCCCACTCCCGCCACCTTTGCTGGGATTACATTCATCAGTACGCTGGAGGGATAGGCGGCTTTTCCGCCGGGCACATAGACGCCGGCCCTTGCCACGGGAGTGAATTTCATCCCCAAAATGGTGCCGTCCGCCTTTGGCTGGAACCAGCTGCTGCGCAGCTGCTTTTGGTGAAAGGCGCGGATATTCTCCGCCGAGCGCCTGATGATTGCCGTGAGACTCTCGTCCAATAGACTGTAGGCCTCATCGATTTCTTCTCTGGTCACTCTGATATTGTCTGCATTCAGGGGAAAACGGTCAAATTTCAGGGTATAGTCGAACAGAGCCCTGTCCCCGTTTCTGCGGACATCCTCCAGAATACCGTTCACGGCGCTCTCATATTCGGAATAATTGTTGGGGCTTCTCCTGAGCAGATCGTTCAAGAGATTGGTCTTGGTTTCCGCTGTCAGATTTACGATTCTCATAGTCCCTGCCTTTCTGCTTTGGCGGCTTCGTTTATTGTGATCTTTTCGCGCAGTGCAAGCACCAGCTCCTGAATCCTTGCCCGCTCCATCTGCATTGCCACAGGATTGACGATCATCCTGGCAGAGAGCCCGCAGACCTCCTCCAATACGTCGAGCCCGTTCTCCCGGAGCGTGGAGCCTGTCTCCACGATGTCCACGATGACATCCGACAATCCCACCAGGGGCCCCAGCTCCACGGAACCGTTGAGCTTGATGATGTCC
>ERZ808051.1478-NODE-1478-length-15415-cov-6.412374_pt1 | contig 15415 bp, 13 predicted proteins | sample MGYA00380199_ERZ808051 | MGnify/ENA primary metagenome ERZ808051 (study PRJEB31490, sample SAMN06133391) | mouse gut metagenome | isolation source: J11 | host: mice | place: China: Chengdu | collected 2015-05 ...
TTCATATCGTTTCATGTACCTATTTTCGCACCTACACACGTCTTGTGCAATATTTATTTTTCAAACAACCCCTAATCATAGCACAAAATAATTGGACATTTCAAGTACCATGCTGCGGACAATTTGCGGATATTTGGAGGAAACTTGCCGGCCAGCGTCAGGACAGCTTTCTGGCCACAGCTTCTTCAGCAAAGCAGTACAGCTCCGTCAGGGCGTTCAGGGCATCCTCCCTGACCCGGCGCACAGTACGTGCGGCGATCCCCAGCTTTGCGGCACTTTCCTCCTGTGAATGGCCTTCAAAGTAGAGCAGCTCAAGCAGCTCCGCCTGCCGCTTGTCCAAAAGCGACACATAGTACGTCAACCGCTTTTGAAGGTTTTCAAGCTCCATCAGCTGGGTGGCAATCTCGCTTTTAGCGGCGCTGCTGGCTTTCTGTATCTGCTCCTGATAATTTAAGGCGATGTAAAGCGTCTTATCGGAAATATGTCCGATGGTTCCACTTCCGCCTTCCCCATGGGAGAGGGCCAAGGCGCTGATCATTTCATTTTCAGATATGTCGGTCGGGTGGGACAGTTCGTAGTGCAAAAGGTCAATCTGCTTTGAACGCTTTTGATACGACTCCAATAGGCCAACGACATATGTTTTGATATCGACAGTCATTCTTACAGATCCTTCTCTTGACAGTTTCGATAGGCTGCCGGCGGTTGTCAAGCCCATTCCGCCGCAGCAACACATGGCCAATATTCAATTAGCGCGCATAAGCAAGAAATTTGGGCCTATGGCGGCGGGCGTCCTTTGCTCAAAAACGGGTAAACATTTACATTCATAACCGTCCTCCTAACTTCATAATGTTGTTTCAACAGGAAGAAGTTTACAGTGAAATGTTACCATTAAAATGAAAACAAACTTTGAATTTGGCTTGGAATTTGTTCGGATTCGTTCGACATAGTTCGACAAAATATGTCGAAAAATTATTGGAGTGCTATCCTGACTGGCCAAAACGGTAACCAACTCCAATCACTGTTTGGATATAGGTTGTATCCTTGCGATCAAGGCCTAGCCTAAATCGAAGTGACGATATTTGATCAGCCACATTTGTGGAATTGGGATCATAACTGCTTTTCCATACGGCACAATATATTTCCTCTTTTGTCAAGACAATACCAGCGTTTTTTGCGAGAAAACAGAGAACTTCGTATTCCTTGCGGGTCAATGTTACTGCTTCTCCTCGCATGGTTACCGTTCGGCAAGACATATTGATGGTCAGTTCCTTATATTCTACTGTGTTCATTGGCCTGTTCCGACGAAGCATGGCATCCATTACAGCTAAAACCTCTTGTGCGATGATGGGTTTATCAATGCAGTAATCCGCTCCCCGTTTGAGCATGGCAGCGCGATCATTTCCATCGGTATAGGCAGCCGCGACCATGATGCAAGGTCGCGGGATGCATTGTCCAAATGCAAGTTCATTTAGCAAGGAATCTACCCCTTTAATACCAAAATCAAATAATACAAAAGCAGGACTGTATGTTGCCAGCCCCGCTTTTGCATCAGATATACTTTCTGAGCATATTACGTTTATTTTGGAACATCGCAAGGAACTGCATACATCCACGAGATGTGTTGATGTCTCAGCTATTAGCAGCAGATCTTTTTTCATACTTTTTTCATTATATATCCGAGTGTCCTTCAAGATCCAAACGATGCGCCTTAGATGTGCTAATAATTCGCATACTTTGGCGTGTGGTCTAACACAGCTTAGCCGCCAGTTTTTTATGAACTGGGTACAAATTCTGAAATATACGATATTTCTTCTCATATGCCTCAACCTGCTTGTGGCAGGGCCTCACCACCTGCTTGATATTTGATGAAACAACATCAGCCACCCCGCACCCCCTCATGGCCAGCAGCGTCGCCCCATAAGCCGGCACCTGCTCCTTTTCTGGGATATGGATTGGAATGTTCAACACATCCGCCACAATCTGACGCCGCATTGGGCTCCTGGCCCCGCCGCACAGAGTGGCGGCGGAGTTAGGAGCTATCCTACAGCAGCTTTGGGGCGGTGAAGCCAGCGAAGGCGATATTCCCGGTACGGGCCGACAGCCGCGCCTGATCCACGGTTTCGTTCAGGTATGCAACCTGTTTCTCCATCCTGCCGTCGTTCCAGAGGATGCAGGAGCGTATGACCCGGCCTTCTCTGTCCAGGGCCACTAGGCCGTGCATCTGCCCGCCAAACGTGATTCCTTTGATCTCCGCCCTTCGACCCTAGGACAGCTCCGCCAGCACCCGCTCCATCGCTTTTACCCAGTCCGCTGAATCCTGTTCGCTCCAACCAGGGCGGGGTAACTGACTGGGTACTCCGCCAAGGCCTCCCCAGCAATTCTGCCGGTTCCATCCATTACAAGTCCCTTGAGCCGAGGTTCCCAGGTCAATGCCGATATACCAGTCCATCACACGCCTCCGAACAGGAGCTGGTTGATGATACTTTGCAGTCCCTCGTGATTCCCGCTGCCGGGCAGCGCCGGGATCCCCAAATCGGCAACATATCCGGCCAGTTCAGCCAGATTGGCCCTGCCCTCCACGATTCGTCTGCCGATACCGCTTTCGTAACTGGCATAACGCTCCCGCACAAGGGCATCCAGCCTGCCATCCTCTATGACTTTAGCTGGGTTCAACAGCCCCGGGGCGAAAGTATCCAAGGCAAGGCCCACCTGGTACTCCAGTTCCTTGTCAAAAGTGGCGCCCCTGGTCATGGACACTGGGAAGCAAGTGCAATGGCCGGAAATCACTCCCCGGGAACCATCGCAAAACTGGAGCGCAGGAACCCCCAGCCACTTGCAACCTCCGAAAGCATAGGGCTTCACGTTATAGCTGCCGCCGCTCATACCGGCAGGATGGGAAAATCATCATGGCCGGGGTGGATCAGAATACCCTGCTGTACCGGGCAGGCACCGACAACGACACCGACGCCACATCACGCAGAATGATGGCCCCCTACCAGGCTCAGACTGAAGAGGTCATATCCACTGAGCAGATCGCCAACGCTGGAGGGTGGTCACAAAAGTGTCCAACCAAAAGCAGAAATTCACTGTCACAGACACCTATGAGGGCATGGAGGATGGTGTGCTGGTCACCAGCGTGCTGCACTGCGTCTCCGGGGGTGGGATCGTGCCCCGGTTCAGCAAGTGTTTCCGGCTGGACGAAGTGTTTGACAAGATGGCCTATGTGGGCTGCTGCGGCGAGACCTACTGTGACATGAAAGATCAATTCCCGATCAAGGCGGTGGAATGTACTGTCACTGACATGACCGAGCCCGATATTCGGTCCCAGGAAAGCGGGAACCGCATGGACTGCACCCTGGCCAGCATCAGCGACGGGAATATCCAGGTGGCCTTCCAGGCGGTGGACGCCCCCTTCGAGCTGGCTGTCAAGCCCTATACGGACAAGGCCCTGTGCGCCATGAGGCACCGCAGGGGCGAGGTGCGCACCGGCACCTATGTCACCATATAGGCCTTTCAGCAGGGCATTGGCACCGGATCCTGCGGCCCCAGCGTCATGCCCGAGTCCCAGTACAGCACCAAACAGGATTATACGCTGAAGTTTCTCATCCGGGTGGAGGCGGCGGAAGGCTGACCAGCGCAGTCGCTCCAAATCCCCTGGAACTGGATCCTGCCCCACGCAAATCCAGCCAGCGAAAAGATTGCCGCCGCACACTTGGCAAGTCCCCACCACGGCGTGACCGGGGCGGGGACTCGCCAAAGAGAACGGAGGTTGACAAAGCTGCCCACGGCAGCCCAATTTAGAACGGTTCCACCGCAAATCCTTCCATCCACTCCACCATATTCCGAACCGTCTCCTCCATTTCCCGGGGCCGGTAGCCCAGTTCCTCCTCTGCCCGTTCCCTGGAAAAATTGCTGTTGCTGGTCACGGTATGGAGCGAATATTTCGTATACAGAGACCGATGTCCTTGAAGCTGCGCGGCCAGCTGCACCACCGGTGCGGCCAGCTTTGCCAGCGGCATGGGGACCATTTTTGGCGGCTTCCTCCCCGCAAGCTGTCCCGCCCTGCAAAGCAACTCCCGAACCGTGAGATAGTGCCCGCTCAAAATATAGCATTTACCCACCTCGCCGCGCTCCGCCGCCAAAAGGCAGCCCTGCGCCACATCCCGAACATCCACAAAGTCATAACCGCCCCTGACGCACAGCGACAATTTGCCCCGCAGATAGTCCGCCACCAGCTGGGTCAGGTGGTTGCGTCCTGCGTCATAGGGGCCGATGATGCCGGAGGGATGGACTACCACGGCGGGGAAACCCCAGGCCGCCTCGTCTAACACCAGCTGAGTAGCCTCGGCCTTTGTTTTGGCGTAACCGCCTGTCACGAGGTCAGGCGAAAAGCGCTCCACCTCCCGGATGATTCCGCCGCCGGATGGCTCTGGGATGGCATGAACGGAGCTGACATAGACGAACCGGCTTACGCCATGGCGTCCCGCCATCTCCACCATGTTTGCCGTCCCGTTCACATTGACCTCCCGCACCTGCGGGAAAACCTTCCCTGCAATGCTGATCAGCCCGGCGGTGTGAATCACAACCATGTCCCGCCCTGCTCCATCCGCAAACAGCGGTTCCAGCGTCTCTGGACAGCAGACATCACCGTATATGTAGCGGATATTCCCACTCTCCGCCACAGGGCGTTCCCCCTGACGCAGCAGGCCGACCACTTCGGTATTCCTACCTTGGAGCAGGCGCAGAATCGTTCCGCCCAAGTGTCCCGCTGCGCCGGTCACAATATACCGTTTCTTCACAAAAAACCACCCCGTTCCGTTGTCAGCCCCGTAATCAGCAATAGGCGAACAGCTTCACAAACAGCGCCGCCGGCCCATCATAGGTGTTCAGCACCGCCTCGTCGCCGTTGAGCCGCCGCCCCGGATACCATACGCCGTCCGCAAACCGTCCCTCCTCCAGCCGCAGAATGTCCAGCCCGGGCAGGGCCGGGTCGGCGGAGTGAAAGGATAGCGCCGCGGCCTGCACCACCAGGAAAAAGCTGTCCGGGTTTTCTTGGAGCACCAGGCACACGCCGTCCCTCCTTGTAAACCGCGCGTCGATCCGGTACCGCCCCATGTCAAAGGATGCGCAGGGCTCTATCTCGGCGGAGGTGGCCTGGAGCCCCGCCGTCCCGTACCGCTGCGTCAGCTTCGGCATCATCCCGCCCAGGATGCGGTTGATCTCCCCGTATGCCTCCACGTCCTGGGGCGTTTGCAGGGCAGGGTCGGCGGCATCCCCGCCGAACAGCGCCAGCTGGCTGCCCGTCAGCGGCTTGCCCATGTCCTCAAAGCCGAAGGGGGAGTAGCAGGCCGCGTGATATCGGCCCACACTCAGCACAGCCCTGGCCCCGGCATAGCCGTGGACGGCGCACTCCGGGATGTAGAGGGGGATTGTCCCCCCGGGCGAACCGGGCGCACATCTCCGGGAAGTTGGGCACATAAATGTCCGGCCCGATGATATCCACGCTGGGCGCACAGTACCGCCAGACCTCCATCATCTTGGCCACCGGCCCGCCGCTGGGGTAGGTTCCGGCCTCCTCCCCCTCCTTGTCCAGCCAGCAGTTGACGGTGAGGGGGATGGGATATTCCCGCTTCCCCTCCTCTGCCACGGCGTTGACGTAGCAGGCAGTGTGGTAGGCGCTGAACACCTCCTCCGCCAGCGGCCCAAACACCTCCGCCCAAGTCCCGCCGGAGGAACCGCCCTCTATGGCTGCACCCACTTCTCCGCCCGCCGTCCGCATATAATCGGCAAACGCTTGGGGAACCGAGGCAGCAAACAGCGCATCGGCCTCGTCGGAGTGTTCCCGCGCCACCCCCATCACCCCCGTCTCGTTCTCCACCTGGACGCTGATTACGGTGTGTTCTTCGCTGTCCACCTCCCGGATATACGCCATCAGCCGTCCGAAGGCCCGCGCATCCGCCCGGCAGGTCTCTTCACACAGGTAGGACAGGCTGCTGTATGGCATATTATAGAAATCTGCGTTGTAGATAAAATTCTTTCCCTTGACCACCTGCGCCCGATGGAACCGCACCGGATTCGTTTTGACCCACTCCGGCGCATAGTAGCACTGGGCGTTTTTCCATGCGCCGAACCAGAGAAAGCTGAGTTTCTTGCCATACCGCCGCGCCTGCTCGATCAATCCCCGGAGGAGGGAGAAGTCAAACTTTCCCTCCTCCGGTTCCGTCAGTTCCCAGGTCACAGGCAGCAACAGGCAGTTCATTCCCAGCGCGTTGGCTTTTTCCCAGACCTGTTCCATGTAGACCAAAGACGAGGAACTGGAGTTGTGCACCTCTCCCGCCAGCATGATAAAGGGCTTGCCGTCCACCATGAGGGCGGGATGCCCATTGATCCGCCCTATGTGTGGCCGCAAAAGATCCTCAGTCATCAGAGTTTTTCCACCTTTCCCACCGTAATCCCGTTCTCGTTGAACGCATCCACCCGGACATAGTAATCCCGTCCCTTCACCAGCGCACCGATCCGCTTTCTGTCGATCCGGGTTCCCATGACCATCCAGCTGCGGTACAACTGATCCGGCGAATTTCCCCAGAGTACGTTATATCCCACAGCATCCGGATTATCGCCGGTAGAAACCACAAAATCCAGGGGACCGGAGCGCACGGCGGATGCCTCTGCCTGCTTCGGCCTGCTTCCATTTCCTTTTCCAAATACCCGCAAACCGGAGACGCAGGGAGCCGCACCATAGGGAACCTCATAAATGGTCAGACGCACAAGTCGGACAGTTACTCCGGCCTCTGTAACCACAAGATCGTGGTTCAGATCGGTAAACGCCCCCCGTTTGTCCTCCAGGACTTCCCAGGCGCTCCCATCCTCCGAGGTCTCCAGCAACCATCGGGTGGGCTGACTCTCCCGGTCGATGTACCGCGCCATATCCGGCCCCTTCACCAATTCGCCGGGGCAGGAAATTACCGCTTCCGGGTCGTCCGCGAAATTGACCTGCACCGCGTGGACGGTCATCGTCTCGCCCAAGTCCACCATGAGCCATGCCCCCGGCTCGCCGGAGACCGCTCGCCACCAGGTTTGGGCGTTTTCATCCACTGCGTTCTCCGGCCCCTTTCCGGGCGCATACGGAGAGGATGATGCCGTTTTCCGGTAACTGAGCAGAAACCACTCCGGAGCACACCAGGGCTCCTCCCGCATCCGGTCAACAGCCATGGGCCAGTCGCCGTACCGCTGGTTGCAGAACAGGTTCCCCTCATTATCAAAGCCTGCGGGCCACAGCCCCACCCGGCGCTCAAACACATGGTTGACGCTGATACGCATGGTGGCCGTGTGCCACCACGCCCCCTCCTTGTCCCGCAGGGTAGAGCCGTGCCCTGCCCCCGGCAGGAATCCGCCCGGCTTATAGGAGTATGGATTGTTCTCCGCCGGATGGAAAAGCCCCAGCGGATGTTCCGATACATACACACCATCTGCGTATACATTCAGCTCCGCGCCGGGGCAGGCGTATTGCAGATAGTACCGGCCCTCGTGCTTCGTCATCCATGCCCCCTCGATGTACGGCATTCCGGCAAAGGTGGCCCGGATCATATCCCGGTTCTGCGCTGGAATCTGCTCCGCTGTTTGGCCGCAGTTGTCCAGAAATTTCTGAAACAGCCTGTCGATCTCGTCCTCCGTCCGGGGGTTCTCACTGTTGTCCTCTCCAAACCGCTCGTAGCCATGTTCATAAGGGTTCCCCCAGATCAGCGGCACCTTTTCTGACAGAGGCCGCATACTCTCCGGTTCCACCTCCACGCCCCAGATGGGAGCAACGTTGGCGCAGCCCCAGTAGAAGTACAGCCGCCCGTCATCATCCCGGAACAGGTGGGGATCCCAGTAGTCAAAGCTGCCGCGGATTTCCTCATACGGCCCGTTCACCGGATCCTTCGTCCGATAGAAGCTGCACGGCGTACCCCGGTTGGACGCGGTGAAGTACAGCCAATCTCCCACCACGCACACGTCCGGCGCGTAGTCGTAGATGGGGAGGTTTTCCGGCAGGGGAAAACTCTCCCACGCCGCCAGGTCGTCCGATACCCACACCGCCCCGGTCATGGACGCGAACAGGTAATACCGCCCCCGGAACAGTACCAGGGAGGGGTCCGCGGCCTCCCGGTTCACCGTCAAGCGGCAGCTATCCCTGGGGTCGCGCTTGAACTGGTAGGGATAGGGCACATTGACAGGGTTGCAAAAGTAGTTCACGCCTCCACCTCCGCTTCGGCCCACATGGCTCGCTTGCTGCCGTCGATCCAGGCATCCCCCGTCACCCGCACCATCCCAGCGGCCCGGATGTCCGCGGAGGAACTGCCGATCTGAATGTCAAAGTCCCCACGCTCGATCTTCCAGCGCATATCCTTATCCAAAAACGCCATCTGGGAGAAGTTTACCGTGAAGGTCACCGCTTTCCCCTCTCCCGGTTCCAGCCGCAGCCGCTTGAATCCGGCCAGCTCCCGCACCGGCCTGGTGCGGGAAGCGCAGCGATCCGACAGGTAGAGCTGAACCACCTCGTCCCCCGCCGCGCAGCCCGTGTTGCGCACGTCCACCGACACCCGCAGCGTCTCCTCCGGCTCCAGCTCCTCAGCGGAGAGCCGGAGCCGCCCGTATTGGTATGTCGTGTAGGACAGCCCGTACCCGAAGGGATAGCGGGGCGTGTGGGGCAGATCCACATAGCTGGCGAAGCCGATGCTCTCCCCCTGGTGCTCACAGGAACCCCAGGGGTGGTTATAATATACCGGGATCTGTCCCGCATGGTACGCCACGGAAACCGGCAGCTTCCCGCCTGGGCTATATTTTCCTGTCAAAGTGCCGGCAACAGCTTCGCCCCCTGCTTCCCCCGGCGTCCACGCTTCCAGAATCGCGTTCAGAAATTGATCCGCTGTGTCGCTGGAAATGGGTCTGCCATCAAAGTGGATACCCACCAGGGGCTTGCCCAGCGCCGCCGCCTTTTGGATAAACACGTCCTGGCAGGACGGCAGATTGACATTGGCCCCGTCAACCCCTTCCCCCATGGAGGCAATAGAGCAGGTTCCATATTTGCCGCCGAGGGTGAGCAGGATCACATCCGCTTCCCGGGCAAGCGTCAGGGCCTCCTCAAAGCCGGAGCGATCATCCCCCGCAATGGGGTAGCCATAGGCATAGGCAATGTCCATCTCCGGCATTGCTTCTCGGAGCGCAGCCAGCAGGGAAGGGCAGTCCGGCTTCTGGCGGCGCAGGATCGGATCAAATTCCTCCGTCAGATCCGATTGGATGTTGGTCCCCGGCACAGTTTTGATTTCCCTGCCGGACGGATTTTCGACCCCCGCCACCCCAGCGATGGAATTTGCCGCGGCAAAGATGGATTCCATCATGGACAGGTGGGTATATCCGCCGAAAAACATCCGGGCGTTGTCACCATGGGGCCCGATCAGGGCGATTTTTCGAATTTTCCCTGTATCAAGGGGCAGTGTGCCGTCATTTTTCAGAAGGACGAGGGACTCCCTTGCCGACTGCCGTGTAATTTCCCGCGCCCTGCTGTTCCCACAAAAGATTTCCCGCAATATCTCGTCCGCCAGGGCAAAGGGGTGTTCAAACAGGCCCATGCGGAATTTTGCCGTCAGCACCCGCAGCACCGCCCGATCCAGCAGACCCACGTCTGCCTCGCCGCTTTCAAACAGGGCCTGCAACCCATCGCCGTATCCGGCAGGACTTGGCATCTCCACATCCATTCCCGCACGGAGCGCCATGGCCCCGGTCTCCGCCATGGTTTCGCCGATGCGCTGAACCGAATGGCTGTTCCCAATTCCGCCGTAGTCGCTGACGCACAGGCCGTCAAAGCCCATTTCCCCCCGCAGCAACCCGGTGAGCAGCTTCTCCGACACGGAGGCCGGTTCCCCGTCAATGGAGCAATAGCAGGGCATGATACCCTTTAATCCGGCCTGGATGCCTGCCTGGAACGGCTTTGCGTAAATCTCCCGCAGCAGCCGCTCCGGCGTGTCGCTGTGGGCCCCATGGATGCCGCCCTGGGAGTTGTGGAACGCCAAAAAATGCTTGGCCACGCTCTCCGGCACCCTACCGCCAATGCGGGTATTCTGAATTCCTCTTGTGTAGGCCGCTCCCATTGCGGCGGCTAAGGTAGGATCCTCGCCGTAGGTCTCCCCCTGCCGCCCCATCCGGGAATCCCGGGAGATATCCAGCACAGGGGCCAGCACATGGGTAATGCCGCAGGCGGCTTCCTGGGCGCCGACGATGCCGGCGATCTCCTCCTCCAGCTCCGGGTGGAACCCCGCACCCCTGGCGATCCCAGAGGGGAAGCTGGCGGCTTCCTGGATGAATCCGCCGCACAGCCCCTCCATATGGAAGATTGCCGGGATGCGGTGGGGGCTGTTGTCCATCACGGTTCGCTGGACTGCCCGCTGCCAGTTGGCGGCGGACTCCAGCGTCTCCAGCCGCCGCATTTCCAAGGTGCTGACCTCCCCGATTCCCAAAGGGGTATGAGCCGAGATCCAGTCCATGTCCAGATATGTGGCGTCAAAGGGGAACACGCAGTTGATCTGCGCCATTTTTTCGCCCAGGGTCATCTCTCCGAGCAGCAGACGTGCCCGCTCCTCTGGGGGAAGCGCCGTATTATGATAGCTGTTCAAATTCATAGTTTCCACTTCCTACTGTTTTTTCCTCCCCATTAGGCAGGACAACCCGGCAAACTGTGTTGACCGGGACGGTGACCCAGAGCTGGAATTTCCCCTCCTGCTGCTCCCAACGCACCCGGATTGTCCCGAAGGGGCAGCGGTGCTCGCACTCCGCAAATTCTAACTTTCCACCGGGGACGGGCTTGACGATGAATTTCCGATACCCGGCCTCCACTGGCTCCAGACCGCAGATCCGGCGGTAGAAGAAGTCCCCTACCGCGCCGTAGGCGTAGTGGTTCAGCGATGCCTCTTTGATGGTGCCGCCCTCCTGCACGGCCCCCCACTGCTCCCACAGGGTGGTGGCCCCGTGCCGGATTTGATACAGCCAGGAGGGGTCGGTGTCCTGCAAAAGCAGACGGTACGCCTCCTCCTCATAGCCGTTGTCCGCCAGGGCAAACAGGATGTAGGGCGTGGCGGTGAAGCCGGTATTCAGATGGACGCCGTTCTCCTCGATGAGCGCCCACAGCCGCGCCGCCATCGTCCGGCGGGTCTCGCCGTCCACCAGGTTGAAGTACAGCGGCAGCACATAGCCCGTCTGGAACTCCTCCTTCAGCCGCCCCGCTTCGTCCAGGAACACCTTTCGGAAGGCCGCCGCTACCTTGTCCGCCAGGTCTGTGTAATGTTTGCTGTCCTTTTCCCGGCCCAGAACCCCGGCGATCTCGCCCATGAGGCGGCAGGAATTGGCGTAGTACGCCGTCCCCACCCAGGGGCCCTTTTTCAGCCAGTCCGGTACGCCGCCATAGGGGGCGCACCAGTCGCCGAACTGGAACATGAGCTGGAACACGTGGGGGGTGCGGTACTTGGGCAGGGTGAGCGCCGCCCACCGCCCCACGTCCGTCAGGTACTTCTTCATCACCGGGTACTGCCGCCGAAGGATACCCGTGTCGCCCGTGGCCCGGTACAGGGCGTAAGGCACCAGGATGCAGCTGTCCCCCCAGCAGGAGGTGGTGATGGAGGGCGTGACGCCCTTGCGGCTGGGGATGACAAAGGGGATGCTGCCGGTTTTTCCCTGTTCGCTTTTCATGTCCAGCAGCCACTTGTCCAAAAAACGGCCCATGTCAAAGTTGAAGCAGGCCGTGGAGGCGAACAGGGCGATGTCCCCCGTCCAGCCCTGTCGTTCGTCCCGCTGGGGACAGTCGGTGGGGATGTCCACGAAATTGTCCTTGCCGCTCCACACCAGGTTACTTTGCAGCCGGTTCAGATCTTCATTGGAACAGCGGAAGCTCCCCACGGATTCCAGGTCGGAGTAGACCGCCACAGCCTTGATTTCCAGATCCTCCTGTTCGATACCCCGAATGCCCACATAGCGGAAGCCCATATATGTAAGACGTGGGGAATATTCCTGCTCCCCGTCCCGGCAGATGTACGTGACAGTCTGCTTGGCCGAGCGCAGGTTCTGCACGTACAGCTCCCCGTTTTCCAGCGCCTCGGCGTGGCGGAACACGATCTCCTGGCCCGCCTTCCCGTTCAGCTTCACCAGGATCACCCCGGCGATGTTCTGGCCGAAGTCGCAGATCAACTCCCCGGAAGGGGCGCGGCGCCACTCTACCGGCTCCAGTACCTCATGGGCGGTGACCGGCTCGCCGTACCGGGCGCGGATGGCAGGGCGCACCTTCAGCTTTTCCTCCGCCGCGGGGCGCCACCGGGCGGCGGAGGCGTCCCAGGCAGCATCATAGGTCTCGCCGTCGTAGAAATCGGCGAACAGCCAGGGGCTGTCCTCTGTGACCTCAAAGCGCTCATCTGTGCCGATGACCTCCGTACTGCCATCCTCGTAGCTCAGGCGCAGCTCCGCCAGCAGGGCCTGCCGCTTGGCACTGCGCTGGGAGACGCTCTGGTTGGTGTTGGACACGTTGGTGGTGCGGCCCACCGCCCAGCCTCCGGCCACAATCGCGGTAAAGACGTGTTCTCCCGGCGGCAAGTCATCTACCTCATAGCACACGTATTGCAGCTGGGCGCTATAGTCCGTGAATCCGGGGGCGAAGTAGTCCTCGTTGATCCGTTTCCCGTCCAGCGTCAGATCGAAGATACCCATGGCCGTGGCCAGCACCCACAGCCGTTTTACCGGCTTATCCGCTGTAAAAACACGCCGGAACAGCATGGGAACCGGGGACTCTGGGCTTCTGAACTGGTAGGCGCTGTCGCTGATCCATTTGCCCACCCAGGGCAGACCCAGCCGCCCGGTGTGGAACAGCCGCTCTGCCGCCGCTTCCTCCCCCACGTCGTCCCGGGCGGTGACGCGCACGCAATAGGTCTGGAACGGCTCCAGCGCGGGACCGCCGTACTGGATATTGAGCTGATCCCGAATTTCCTTTTTCCAGCCGTTTACTTCGACAGAGGCAGACCGAAGGGCGCAAGCCCTCCGGTCGCTGGTCATGGAAAAGGAAAACCGCGGACGAATTCGGTCGGTGACGATGGCCACGCCGCCCCGCTGATCCTCAATACGGATCTCGTTGATCGTCAACATTCTGATTTTCCCCCATTCTGTTTTTTAGCGGTTTGCCTTGCGCTCGGCAACCTCCTGGCGCATCTGCGGCAGCTTCTGCTCCAGGTCAAACCGGGTGAAGATGAAGAACATCACCAGGTTGATGACGATGGGCAGGTAGTTGGAGAAGGCGTAGATGGAGTAGCGCATAGAGGTGGTGGCCACCGTCAAATCGGGGTCATAGGAGCCGAGCCACAGGAACAGGCTGAGCAGCAGCGAACCTATACCGCTGCCCACCTTGTTGCCAAACCCGATGGCCCCGCTGGACATGGCCACCAGCCGCTTGTCGTACTTCCACTCGTTGTAATCCACCGCCATGGCCAGCAGCACCCCGTACAGGCACATCAGCGGGATCTGGATAAAGCTGCCGATGAGGCTGGTGACCACGTACATGATGAAGTTGGCCGGGGCAAAGCAGCGGATCGCCGCCGCGATGGCCGCACCCAAGCAGCCCGCCAGCACTGTTTTGGTGACGCCGAACTTGTTGATGATGGGCTTGGAGGCCACGAAGCCCACCACTGTAGCCAGCATACCCGCTGCGCCCAGCAGCGGCCATAGTATTTCGGATGGGTAGAATAGCAGTTGGTGAATACATATGGCTCCGCGCCGGACTGGGCGGAGGGGTTGTTCTCACTGTCTGGCATGATCTTTTTGAGGGTGGACAGCGCCCGATCCCCCCGGCCCAGCTTGCAGTCCATCAAAATCTTGAACGCGCTGGCGTGGCAGTACACCCCGCCGTTTTCAAACAGCCCCGGCAGCATCCCGGACATACGGCCAACCATGGGGTCATATGACAGATACGGCGGGTCATTCAGCGGAAAACCGAACTCCCGCTCCATATTGTCCACCGCTTCCAGCAATGCAGGGATCTGTTCCTTTTCCGCCACGTCGCCCAGCACGGCCCAGGTTTGGGCGTTGAGATAGATTTTACTGCCGCTGCTGTCCCTGGAGCCGATATTCTCCCTGGGCGCGAGGGCACGGGCATACCAGCCGCCGTCCCAGGCGCTGCGGTTGATGCTGGCCTTCATTTCCTCAAACGCCGTCTGCAAAAATGCTGCATACCCGGTATCTCCCAGCCAGAGCATCAGTTCCCGAAGCTCCCGCAGGGCCAGACAGAACTGCTCCGAGAGCATGACGGATTCCGCTTCTTCCTCCGGGGGGATATTCAGCGCGTCGTTCCAGTCGGCAAAATAGATCCGCACCAGCCCGTTCCGGCCCCTGTCCTGCAAGAGCCGATCCACCGCCGCCCGGATATGCTCCAGCACCGTGGCCTCCCCGCCATCCTGCCATGGGATAGACTGGGACAGTAAGGAGGCATCCCCCGTTTCCTTCAGCAGCTCACAGACTGCCCAGATGATCCAGAAGGGCTGGTCGGAGTACCGGGTATCGTCGTAGGGGTACCAGGTCAGCACGGCGCGGCCGTCCCGGAATTGGTGGCGCAGGCACTCCAAAATTTCCTCCTCCGCTTTTTCCGGGCGGTAATTCAGAAGCGCCACGGCGATTTGCAGGTTGTCCCGCACCCCCTTCTTGCCCACGATGCAGAACTCCACCTGCTTCTTGATCCAGTTGTTCATCACGTGGTTGATCCTCTGATCCGGTGTGCGGACGCTGAGGCCCGCATATTTATCCCGATAGCAGGCCGCCGCCTTTTGCAGGGCGTTTTTCGCCGCTGCCTCCTGTGTATACCGCTTGGCAAGGGCGCGGGCTTCCTCCAGGCTCTCGCTGACGCCGAACACGAACCGCAGGGTCTTTTCCTCCCCCGGCAGCAGGGTCAGCTTGTGCTGGAGCACCGCGCCGGGGATGAACAGCGCGCTGTCGGAATTGCCGCAGTTTTCCCCCCGCACCAGGCGGCGGGGCCGCTGGTACAGCGCGGTGGATGCTGCGTCCGGCTCCGTGCGGGTATTCATCGCGCCGCAGAAGGCCGTCAGGTCGCCGTCGTAGGCAAACACCGGCTCAGACGAGGCCAGGAAGCCCTGGTAGCGTTTGTGTGGCGCAAAGGGGTGGCTGGAGCGGCAAAAAATCCCGTTTAATCCACTGTCAAATTCCGTTTCCAGACAGCGGTACATCTCGTAGTAGCGGGGATGGGTAAAACCGTCCAGGGAGAAGCTCACCGCCGGGAATACGCTGACCAGCTTGGGTGTCTCCCCCCGATTCTTTATCGTCACCGTCCACAGCTCGCCGTACAGATCCGGCGGCACCCACAGCTCCCAGGCGGCCTCCACGTCCCCACGCCTGG
>ERZ808051.1479-NODE-1479-length-15413-cov-8.312402_pt1 | contig 15413 bp, 11 predicted proteins | sample MGYA00380199_ERZ808051 | MGnify/ENA primary metagenome ERZ808051 (study PRJEB31490, sample SAMN06133391) | mouse gut metagenome | isolation source: J11 | host: mice | place: China: Chengdu | collected 2015-05 ...
GTGACGATATCCTGATAGGCGGGACCGGGAATGACCGACTGGAAGGCGGCTATGGGAATGACACGTACATCTTCAACATCGGGGACGGAAGGGACACCATCTGCGATTATGAGTACAGCCAGACAGGGGGAAAGAATGACCGTATCGTGTTCGGGGAAGGAATCCATGCAGAGGACATCCACCTGAGACGGGAAGGGAGCAGCCTCGTGATCGATTACAGTGAGAACGACAGTGTGACAGTGCAGAATGCGTACTATTACAATGACGACCGGTACTTCGTGGAGAACATCGAGTTCGCGGACGGCAGCAAAGGAACGATTGATTATGAGAATGCGCAATTGAACATGGCAGTTATTTCTACAGATACAGAAAGTATATCAGAATCCCAGATAATCGAAACGCAGCCGATTGAAGAACAGCCAGTCGGAGCAGAGCCAGTTGAGACATGGTTAACAGGAATACAAACAGATGATACACAATCACTGGACAATTCTACGATTCAAAGTGTAGAAACAGTTGTAGATTCTGCGCCAGATGTGAATAACAATGCAGATATGCCAGCTTTGGATGGGTCTGTAATAGGAATGGACCCTGTGGTAGGTGAGAATCCTGATGAATCGGTAATGGGGCAGGAATCCATTCAAGAAACAATAGTTACGGAAGAACAAGTAGTAACAGATACTACTGTGGATAATTGCGTTGAAATCTTGGAAGACTTGTATGCGACGAACCAACCCTCTCAGGAAACGATTCAGGAAGAAAGCCCGGCGGCAGAACAGAGCAGTGCGATATATGACAATCCAACGGATACGGCGGTCGATAATATCGTGAATCTGCTCGTGCAGGATATGGCGGAGAGTGGAACGGGTGCGGTGTCGGATTCCGGTTCGCTGACAGATGTAACAGCAGTAAACGATAATGTACAATTGTGGGTTTCATAATTATGTTATTTAGTAGACAGTATTCAGACAGAGAATAATGTCTTATACAGCGAAAACTATGCAATGAAGATATTTTCTCAGTCTGAGTGCTATCGAACGGACCTGCATAACCCAAATCTTGAAAACAATACAAAAGGTTCCATTAACGGACAATATTTGGTGGATTATGAGAAGAAAAGAGCTGTGTTTTTTCGGATTGAGTAGAGTGGAATAAATAATAATGTTACCACATTGCATGAGAATGTAAAAGTGCATTGTTATTATTATGGACTGACACAAGACGATGAAACACAGATGCCACGTGATGAGTATTGCAGCACAAATCTGGTTCTTAAGATTTTAAATGTTCGGTAGAAGAAAAAAGGAAAATTAACAAAAAACTATTGACAAAATTGTAGAATTTGACTATTATTTTTCTAAGTTTCAAAGGTGGGACTTCTTATTATTATATAGGAGTCCCTTTTTTGAATCTTTCTAGTCATTAAAGGAGGAGAGAATTATGAAGAAAAAAATGTTAAGCCTTGTGCTTGCAGGAGCTATGACAGCGGCTTTATTGACCGGCTGTGGTTCTACAGGCGCAGATTCCGGCAGCACGACCGGAGAAACAACCAACGATGCAGCAGCAACAGATGATGCAGCCGCAGAAGATGCAGCGGCAACAGACGACGCAACAGGCAGCGCGGAAGCAGAAGCTTCTACAGACAATGCAGGCGCAGCTGACAGTGCAGGCGGCACATTAAAGATTGGTGGTATCGGACCTCTGACCGGCGCTGGAGCAGTTTACGGCATTGCAGCTATGAACGGTTCACAGATTGCGGTTGATGAAATTAATGCGGCAGGCGGCGTTAACGGTATGATGCTTGAACTGAACTTTCAGGATGATGAGTTGGATTCCGAGAAGTCTATCAACGCATACAATACCTTGAAAGACTGGGGCGTACAAGTTATCGACGGCTGTGTAACAAGTGCATGTTCCATTGCAGTATCAGCTAAGACAGCAGAGGATAATATCTTCCAGCTCACACCTTCAGGTTCTGCGGTAGAGTGTGTTGCAAACCCGAACTCTTTCCGTGTATGTTTCTCCGACCCGAATCAGGGTGCGGCATCCGCACAGTATATCGGTGAGCATTCCCTTGCAACCAAGGTAGCGGTTATCTACGACAGTTCCGATGTATATTCTTCTGGTATCTATGAGAAATTTGCGGGTGAAGCGGCAAACCAGCCTTTTGAAATCGTAACCGCAGGTGCGTTTACAGCGGACAATAAGACAGACTTTTCCGTGCAGTTACAGCAGGCGAAAGATGCGGGCGCAGACCTTGTATTCCTTCCGATTTATTATAATGAGGCTGCTTTGATCTTAAAGCAGGCTTCCGATATGGGATTTGATGTGAAGTTCTTCGGTTGTGACGGTTTAGACGGTATCTTAGGCGTTGAGAACTTTGACGCTTCTTTAGCAGAGGACGTTATGCTGCTTACACCTTTTGCAGCAGACGCTACAGACGATCTGACAGTGAAGTTTGTTACAACATACAATGAGAAATTTGGTGAGACTCCGAACCAGTTTGCGGCAGACGGTTATGATGCAATTTACATCATCAAGGCAGCGGCAGAGAAAGCTGGTATTACGGCAGATATGTCCAACGAGGAAATCTGCACTGCTCTGTCAACAGCTATGACAGAGATTCAGGTAGACGGACTGACAGGTCTTGGCATTACATGGGACGCATCCGGCGAACCGACTAAGGATCCTAAGGCAGTAGTAATTAAAAACGGTGTTTATACAGCTATGTAATAAAACATGAAGTTACACTAAGGCAGCCAAGTACGCTGCCAAAGTGCAACTAAGTCATGTTTGAGAGAATGCGAAAAGCGAGCATTCTCTCCAGTGAGACGATTGAATGTTGAGCGTTTTCGTAAACTCGTGAAAAGACAACATGAAGTTACACTAAGGCAGCCAAGCACGCTGCCTTAGTGTAACTAAGTCATGTTTGAGAGAATGCGAGATATTTTACATTTTAACAATAGTCCGGCTTGAGTGGATTATTCGATAATATGTATCAATTACATACCAACAATGCAATAAAGAACAGAGGTGTAACTATGAGTTTTGTAGCCCATTTGATAAACGGAATAAGCTTAGGTAGTGTATACGCGTTGATTGCGCTTGGCTATACCATGGTGTACGGAATTGCCAAGATGCTTAATTTTGCGCATGGCGACGTCATTATGATCGGCGGCTATGTGGTGTTCGTGACGGTCAGCGGCATGGGACTAAATCCCCTCGCGGCAATTATTATCTCCATGGCGGCGTGCACTTTGCTTGGCGTGACTATTGAGCGGGTTGCATACAGACCACTCAGAGGTGCATCGCCTCTTGCCGTGCTGATTACGGCAATCGGCGTCAGTTATCTATTACAGAATGTGGCGCTTCTTGTGTTTGGCTCAGATACGAAGGCATTTACCAACGTAGTGCCTTTTCCGAACTTGGAATTATTTGACGGTCAGCTCATTATCAAGAGTGTGACGATAGTGACTGTTATAGTCAATGTTATTATTATGGTCGGTCTTACCCTATTTGTGAAAAAGACCAAAATCGGACGTGCTATGACGGCGGTGTCTGAAGATAAGGGTGCCGCACAGCTTATGGGCATCAACGTAAACGGTACGATTGCAGTAACTTTTGCGATTGGTTCTTCTCTGGCGGCTATCGCGGGTGTACTTCTGTGTTCAGCCTATCCGGCGCTTACGCCATACACCGGTTCCATGCCGGGTATTAAGGCATTCGTGGCGGCGGTATTCGGAGGAATCGGTTCGATTCCCGGCGCATTTATCGGCGGAATCTTACTGGGTGTGATTGAGAATTTAAGTAAAGCGTATATTTCATCCCAGCTTTCGGATGCAATCGTATTCAGTATTCTGATTATCGTGCTTCTTGTGAAACCTACGGGACTTCTCGGCAAGAAGATTCAGGAGAAGGTTTAGGAGGGGAGTCTGGGATGAAGAAGATTAAGATAAACAAAACGATTAAGAATGATATGATCACCTATGGGATGGTGATTCTTGCATATATTGTGGTACAGATTCTGATATCTTCCGGACATGTGTCCAGCTTGATACAAGGATTGCTGGTACCTTTCTGTACTTATGTGATTGTGGCGATTGCATTGAACTTAACGGTTGGCATTCTGGGTGAGCTCAGTCTCGGACACGCGGGATTTATGTGTGTGGGTGCTTTTTCAAGCGCGGTATTTTCTCTCGCATTTAAGGACGCTATACCGGGCGGATTTCGATTTTTTCTGGCGATTTTGATCGGTGCGGCTGCGGCTGCGTTAGTCGGTTTTCTGGTGGGCATTCCGGTACTGCGTCTCAGGGGAGATTATCTGGCGATTGTGACGCTTGCTTTTGGAGAGATTATTAAGAATATTATTAACGCATTGTATCTTGGTGTGGACGGTAACGGTATTCATTTCACAATGAAAGACGCTCTTTCTCTTAATATGGAAGAGGACGGAGTGATGCTCATTAAGGGTGCGCAGGGTGTCACGGGAACGCCGAATGATTCTAACTTTACAATCGGAATAATACTGATATTAATTACGTTATTTATTGTGTTGAATTTTATACATTCCAGAACGGGACGTGCGGTCATGTCAATTCGTGACAATAGGATTGCCGCAGAGTCTGTCGGAATTAACGTGACGAAATATAAGCTGATTGCATTTACGATTTCGGCGTCTCTTGCAGGCGTGGCAGGTGTACTCTATGCGCATAACCTTTCTACGTTGAATGCGCTGCCGAAGAACTTTGGTTACAATATGTCAATATTGATTCTGGTGTTTGTTGTGCTTGGTGGTATCGGTAATATCCGAGGTTCCATTATTGCTGCGGTACTCCTTACATTGCTTCCGGAGGTTTTGAGGGGACTCAGCGATTATCGTATGCTAATTTACGCTATCGTGTTGATTGTCATGATGATATTTAACTGGAGTCCTAACGCAATCTTTTTCAGAAAGCGCTTGAAACAGCGTATTACGGCGGGCAGAAAACCCGAGAAGGAGGCGTAAGATATGGCACTGTTAGAGACAAAGAATTTGGGAATCTCCTTTGGTGGTCTGCGAGCAGTTAACGCGTTTGATATTTCCGTGGAAAAAGGTCAGCTCTATGGTTTAATCGGACCAAATGGGGCAGGCAAAACGACGATTTTCAACCTGTTAACGGGTGTGTATCAGCCGGATGAGGGTGCGATTCTGTTAGATGGAGTGAATCTGACGGGTAAGAAGACGATTGACATCTGTAAAGCGGGAATTGCAAGAACATTCCAGAACATAAGACTGTTTGGGGATATGACGGTACTTGACAATGTTAAAGTGGGATTGCATAATCATTATGCTTATTCTACATTAGAAGGTATTCTGCGCCTTCCACGTTATCATAAAGTGGAAAAAGAAATGAACGAGAAGGCGATGGAATTGCTTGGAGTGTTCGGATTGGAACAGTATGCGGATTACAAGGCGGAGAATCTGCCTTACGGACAACAGAGAAAATTAGAGATTGCAAGGGCTATGGCGACGGCGCCGAAACTTCTTCTCTTAGATGAGCCGGCGGCAGGTATGAATCCTAACGAGACGAAGGAACTAATGGATATGATTGGTTTCGTGAGAGACCATTTCGATATGACGATACTCTTGATTGAGCATGATATGAAACTGGTGTCCGGTATTTGTGAGAAGCTGACCGTACTTAATTTCGGAGAAGTGCTCGCGCATGGCGATACGCAGGATGTACTGAATAATCCGGAAGTAATCACCGCATATCTTGGCAGCTAAGTAACTGGAAAGGGAAGTGGAGAATATGGCAATGTTGGAAGTAAAGGACCTTCATGTCCATTATGGTGTAATAGAGGCAATCAAGGGAATCAGCTTTGAAGTGGAGAAGGGTGAAGTCATTGCATTGATTGGCGCTAACGGAGCAGGCAAGACGACGACACTGCATACGATTACGGGACTGATTAAGCCGACGAGCGGCAGTATTATCTTTGAGGGTAAGGATATCACAAAGACTCCGGGCTATAAGATTGTGCCTATGGGTATGGCGCATGTGCCGGAGGGAAGACGCGTCTTCGCACAGTTATCGGTCTATGACAATCTGATGATGGGGGCATATACAAGGAAAGATAAGAATGAGATTAAAGAGTCACTGCATATGGTATACGAGCGTTTTCCGAGACTGGAGGAGCGCAAGACGCAGATGGCGGGAACATTAAGCGGCGGTGAGCAGCAGATGCTTGCCATGGGGCGGGCACTTATGAGCCAGCCGAGCATTATTCTGATGGATGAGCCGTCGATGGGATTGTCTCCGATTTTTGTCAACGAGATTTTTGATATTATCAGACGGGTTAGCGAGTCGGGAACTACCGTATTACTGGTTGAGCAGAACGCAAAGAAGGCGCTTTCTATTGCAGACAGGGCATATGTGCTTGAGACCGGAACGATTTCGTTGTCCGGAGATGCCGAAGAGTTAATGCATGATGAAGCAGTGAAGAAAGCTTATTTAGGGGAATAGAACAGGACATGAAGTTCCGCTAAGCCTGCAAAGGACGCAGCCTAAGTGGAACTTCATGTCCGGAAGAATGCCGCTTGCAGCGAGCATTCTTCTTGTGGTATGGAGCGCAAGCAATTCTTCCCGTGCAGCGAGCATTCTTCCTTCTGCATAGAACGCGGCAATTCTTCCCGTGGTATGGAGCATGATAATAAATTGATTTAAAATATTTAGCTGGCTAAATTTAACAAAAATTAGCTGGCTAATTTGTTTGTATCATGCATATATTAATTTGAAATTCTTTTGTATAATGTTTATAACTAATTATTTTGGAGGAGAGTATGGCGAAGACAGTTAGATTGGCAGATATTGCGCAGAGGGTTGGCGTAAGTACCGTCACAGTCTCTAAGGCATTGGCAGGACAGAAGGGCGTCAGCGAGGAGATGAGGGAGAAGATTAAGCAGTTAGCCGATGAGATGGGTTATGTGCAATCTTCTAAGGCAAAGAGAGCGGGAGTGCGTAAGAGTTATAATATCGGTTTGCTGATAGAGGAGAGCTATCTGGATAAATACGATTCTTTTTATTGGCAGATGTATCAGCAGATTGCGACCAAGGCTATGGCATGGGGATGCTTTACGCTGATGGAAGTGGTGGGCGGACAGAGTAAAGAGGCGCCTGAGATGCCGAAGCTGATAAAGGAACAGAAGGTTGACGGAGTGATTGTCTTAGGCAAGATGCCGGATTTTTTTCTTGAAATGCTTAAAAAGATGTCTTCGCTCCCTATAGTATATATGGACTTTACGGATGAGGGACAAGATGTTGATGCTGTCGTATCAGACAGCTTCTATGGTACTTATCGGTTGACCAATTATCTTTTCAGTATGGGACATGAGAAGATTGCTTTTGTTGGAACCCTGCTTGCTACCAGCTCCATCACGGACCGCTATTTGGGTTATGTTAAAGCGATGCTGGAGCATGGTGTAAAGCTTCGTGACGATTGGCGTATAGACGACAGAGATTTGCGCAGTGGATATATCGACGAAGTGAATCTGCTGACGCTTCCTGATGATATGCCGACCGCGTTTGTGTGCAACTGTGATCTCTCGGCGGGCATGCTGATCAATAAACTCAGGCAGAACGGTTACCGCGTACCGGAGGACGTGTCGGTAGTGGGATACGATAATTATATCTATCCGGGTATTTGTGATATCGGCATTACCACTTATGAAGTGGATTTGGGTGAGATGGCGAAGAGAACGGTCAAAGTGCTGCTCAGTAAGTTGGAGAATCAGGCGGGAGCGCAGAGCACTTATATTGTGGAGGGACATTTAGTGATTAAAGATAGCGTCCGGCGTATATAGACAGCGCCGGGCGCTGTTTTTGTGTCATAGATAATTGCAATAGCGTAAATCATTTAAGGGGAATGCGAAGCATTCTTCGTCGTCGCTTCACAGCGGCGATTTTTATTGATTTGGTAATAATAAATAAAAAAGCAATAAGTAAATAGTTATAATCTACCAAAACTAAATGAAGTCATGTGAAAAGCTTGAAAATAGAATAAAATTAGCTTACAATTTAAGCATACTAAATAGTTAAATGATAGGCTAAATTAGTTAAAAACGTAGCTTATAGAGGAAATGAGCATGACAAACAAGAAGGAAGCGATTGGTTTTGCTGTAGTCCTGATGGCGTGTAGTTTAGCGGGATGCGGAGCAGCGGCAGATACACAAGAGCAAGATATGGGAAATCAAGTAGTCGAAAAGGAAGAATTTCTTCCTGCGACAATAGGTACATATGAGGCTGAGGAAGCCGAACTATTCGGAAACGTACATGCGGAAAGCAGATCTTCTGGTTACAGCGGCGAGGGATATGTTACCGGATTTGAGGATGATGCGGACACGTGCGTTTTTCATGTCGAAATATCTGAGACAGGATTCTATGACTTAAATTTCTATAGTGCAAGCAGCGATTATAAGGAAAATTATGTGAGTGTGGATGGCGATGCCATGGGCACGGTGGTGACGGAGACGAAAGAATTCGATGTTTCCGCGTTGTCAAGAGTATATCTTGAAGCGGGAGAACATGAGATTTCGGTTGCTAAGTACTGGGGGTGGATTGACTTGGATAAGCTAGACATCGTGACGGCGGCGCCTATTGATCCGGCGATTTATCAGGTTTCCGCAAAGCTGTGCAATGAGAATGCCACTGAAGAAGCGAAGCGCCTGATGAGTTATCTGTGCGATAACTACGGTTCGAAGATAATTTCCGGTCAGTACTGTGACACAGGTGCATTTGGCAAAGAATTTCAAGTGGTCAAGAAGGTTACGGGCAAGACGCCGGCTGTGCTGGGACTGGATTTTATTGAATATTCACCGTCCCGCGTAGAGAACGGCAGCAGCAGTAAAGCTACCGACTTTGCTATACAGCATTGGGAGAATGGCGGAATCGTCACTTTCTGCTGGCATTGGAACGCACCATCCAAGTATCTGACGGGAGAGTGGTACAGAGGATTTTATAAAGAAGATACGAACATCGACCTTGCAAAGATTATGAACGGCGAAGATGAAGAGGGTTATGAACTTCTGATGCAGGACATTGATGCGATAGCCGAACAGTTACTGATCTTACAGGACGCTGGCGTACCTATTCTGTGGAGACCGCTTCACGAGGCGGCAGGCGGCTGGTTCTGGTGGGGTGACGCTGGAGCGGAGGCTTACAAGAAACTGTACATATGTATGTACGAGAAACTGACTGATGAATACGGATTAAATAATTTAATCTGGTTGTGGAACGGACAGGACGCCGACTGGTATCCGGGGGATGAATACGTGGATATTATCGGTGAAGATATCTATCCGGGAGAGCGGGTTTACACTTCTCAGATTAATAAATATATGGAGGCTGTCAATTATACCAATCCGCCTAAAATGGTGGTACTTTCGGAGAATGGTTGTGTGTTAGACCCCGATCTGGCTTTGCGTGACGGTGCAATGTGGGGATTCTGGTGTACATGGGGCTCCGAGTTTGTGGCGAAGAATACGGCAATCTTTTCTTACAGTGACCAGTACACGGAAGAGGACGCTCTGAAGCGGTTTTATGAGAATGAAGCGGTGATTACGCTTGACGACATTCCGGACCTTAGCAGTTACCCGATCAGGGACTAATGTAAGAAGAACTTCTAGAGTTCACAGCAAAGGCTGTTTCGCTAAGAAGTTCTACGATTTGCTAAGCAAATCTTTCTCACACTGGAGAATGCCCGGAAACAGGCATTCTCCGTATAGATTTGAGATTGCGCAGAACGGAGGATGGGAGTGCTTCAGGATTTATTAGGCTATGATGGGAAGCTTATAAGCTTCCTGAATAAAACGGGTGAAATCATCCTGCTCAATATCGTATTCCTGCTCGGTTGCCTTCCGATCATTACCATCGGACCGGCGCTTACTTCGTTTTATTATGCGATGATGAAAAGCATACGGCGGGAGCGGGGCGGACCGGCGAAGGAATTTTGGCGTTCTATGCAAAGGACGCTCGGCAGGGGAACGTTACTTACGATTGGCATCTTTTTGTGGGCGGCGGTTTTGTGGTACGGCAGACGGATGGCACAGGCAGGGGCGCAAGGGAGTGTTCCATTTCAGGTTGTTTTATATGATGTGGCAATTGTGGTGAGCGCATGCGTCTTATTATATTTGTTTCCGGTTTTTTCCAGATTTGAGATGAAGATAACAAGGATGATTCAGTTGTCTTTTGTTATGAGCATACGCTTTCTTCCGATTACTGTAGTCGTGGCGGCGGGAAGCGCGCTGGTCGGCTGGATGGTGATCTATATATTGCCCATGGCGTGTATTCTGGTGATTCCGGGTGTGTGGTGTTATCTCGTGACTTTTTTGATGGAAAAGGTTCTTCTTTACTACATGCCGGAGGCAAAACCGGGAGAAGAACAGTGGTATGACCGGGAGAAGAAACTATAAGAAGAAATCGTGAGAAGAAATTGTGAGAAGAAACTCCGGATAAATGAGATAGAATTTGAAAAAGCATACGAACAGGGTATGCGGAAAGAGGTAGAAGATGAGACACACTGACAGGGGAAAAAGAGTAGCGGCTGTTGCTTTGACGGCGGCGATGACGCTTACGACATTGTATTCTTCGGGAATTGCATCTCATGCGCAGACGAGTCTGAGCATGGACGATTATGATGGCATCATAAGTTCCTATTCGATTGACGATTCGATTCCGAACTATAGGGATTATGTCGCGCAGTTTGATGCGGTCTATCCGGATGCCGAAATCAGGGTGGGCGCAGAGGCAGGCGTGCGCTATAACGAGAACGATATGTCTGTGGAGCCTATTATCTACACGGATTATGAAGGAATGAGCGGCGACAGTATTTACACAAGTGAAGATTCCCTGACGGAGTTTACGGTAAATGTCGAGGAGGAAGGATTCTACAATCTGTCTTTGGAATATTTTCCGGTAGCAGGTAAGAACTCCGATATTGAGAGAAGTATCTTTATAGACGGAGAACTGCCTTACAGTGAACTGGCGCTTGTTGATTTCTATCGTATCTGGAAATTTGATGTGCAGACAGGCGGACAGAATGAGAACGGTTCCGTGCAATATCTGTGGGAAAAAGATAATCAGGGAAATGACAATAAACCGGGTATGATCGAGGCGCCGGAGTGGGTGACGAGTTATACCTATGACAGCGAAGGGCATATCACTTCGCCCTTATCCGTATATCTGACCAAAGGCGAGCACACGATCAGCCTGCTTTCTTTAAAAGAGCCGATGCTGATTCATCAGCTTATCTTGGGAAAAGCGCAGCAGGTGAAGACTTATGCAGAGGTCAAGGCGGAGTGGGACGCAGCGGGAGCAAAGCCGACCAGCGGTCAGAATATCTGCATCGAAGGGGAGAATGCGCTCCGGACGTCTTCCCAGATGCTCTATCCGATTCAGGACCAGTCTTCTCCGGCGGTGTCTCCTTCCAGTGCGAAAGAACTCCTTAACAATACCATCGGCGGTAATTCATGGCGTCTGGTAGGACAGTGGATCGAATGGGAGTTTGATGTGGCGGAATCGGGATATTATAACATTTCACTCTACGACTGTCAGAATTATGTGAGAGGTATTTATGTGTCAAGAAGGATTTCCATAGACGGCGAGGTGCCTTTCGAGGAAATGGAAGACTACGGATTCCACTATGCGCAGAGCTGGAGAGAAGACGTGCTGTCCGACGAAGCGGGAACGCCGTATTCCTTCTATCTGGAAAAAGGACATCACACGCTGCGTATGGAGGCGGTGCTTGGTGATTTTGCCGATATTGTCAGCGAGGTTCAGGACAGCGTGCAGCAGCTTAATGCCATTTACCGTGAAGTGATTAAGATTACGGGCGTGGATCCGGATACATACAGAGATTATCAGCTTGCAAGTTCCCTGCCGAATCTGCAGAGTGAGCTGATTGCAGTGCGTGACCAGTTGAACGGGGCAATCAGTGATATGGAAGCGCTGACAGGTAAGAATTCCGATAAGCTGACAGTGCTTCTGACCATGCGCGACCAATTGAATGACTTGATCGATGATGAAGAGTATTTTGTCAGAGTCATCGGCTCTTACAAGATTAACGTCCGCGCCTGCGGTAACTGGGTGAGCACTATTGTGTCTCAGCCGCTGGCGGTGGATCGTATCAATATCACTTCCGCGGATGTGGATGTGGAATATGCAAACGATTCTTTTTTCAGCAAAGCAGGATATGAATGTAAGAGATTATTCTATTCCTTCATTATAGATTACAACCAGATCGGTAACGTGGTTGCCGAGGGAGATGACAGTGCAACCCTCACGCTCTGGATTGGTTCCGGGCGCGATCAGGCGAATGTTATCAAATCCATGATTGATGAGGACTTTACGAACAACTACGGTGTCAATGTCAATGTACAGCTGGTAGATATGAATACGCTGCTTAGAGCTGAACTGGCAGGAGAGGGACCTGATGTGGCGATTCAGGTGGCAAACACCAATGGTATTGCCGGTCAGGTGCTTAATACGGGAAATGACACTCCTGTCAATTATGGTATCCGTAACGCAGTCCTTGATTTGAGCCGGTTCGATGATTTAGAGGAAGTGACGGACAGATTTGCCGAGGCGGCGATGGTGCCCTTTCAGTTCGACGGCGCAACCTATGCGCTGCCGGAGACGACCACATTCCCGGTAATGTTCTACCGCAGGGATATATTGGCGGAACTTGGCATGGAAGTGCCGGAGACTTGGGATGACGTGAAGGTGGCAATGGCGGTGCTTTCTAAGAATCAGATGGAGTTCGGTATGCTGCCGAGCGAGCAGGTATTTGCAATGTTCCTATACCAGAATGGCGGATCTTATTACAACGAGGGCGGAGTCAGTTCGGCTTTGGATTCCGATATCGCTATCAATACCTTCAAAGAGTACTGTGAGTACTACACGGATTACAAGCTGGATAAGGAGACGAGCGTAGAAGAGCGTTTCCGTACGGGTGAGTGTCCGATTATCATAGCGGATTATACGATTTACAATAACTTAGTCGTATCTGCACCGGATATCGCGGGATTGTGGAGCTTCGCACCCGTGCCGGGTACAGTGCAGGAGGACGGCACGGTTGATCACAGCACGGGCTGTACCGGTCTGGCAAGTATCATCATGGCAGATACGGAATATCCCGATGAATGCTGGGAGTTCTTAAAATGGTGGAATTCAGCCGAGGTACAGACCAGATACGGCCGCGAGATGGAAAGCCTGATGGGTTCTGCGGCACGCGTTCCTACCGCAAATTTGGAAGCATTCGGTAATATGCCTTGGCCGGTGAATGACCATGAGGCGCTTAAGGAAGCGTTCGAGTGGACGAAAGGGATTCCGCAGGTTCCGGGCGGTTACTATTCGTGGCGTAATATCAACAACGCTTTCTATACCGTAACAACTGAGACGGATACCGCTTCACCGAGAGAAGAACTTACGGACAAAGTAATCTATATCAATGCGGAAATCGATTATAAGCGGCAGGAACTTGGCCTGCCGTTAGCCGAAGACTAGGAAAGGAGGAATGAAAATGAGCAGCACAATGACAAAACCTGCGGGGGCAGCGGAACTTCTGGAAATTAATAAGAAACAGAAAAAGCTTGGCTACCAGATTAAACGGAACAAAGAAATATATGCCATGATGGCGCCGTATTTTATCTTATTCTTCCTCTTTACGGTACTGCCGGTAGTCGTTTCCATCGGACTGAGTTTTACTTATTTCAATATGCTGGAGATGCCCACGTTTATTGGTTGGAAGAATTATATTAAGTTGTTTTTGGAGGATGATATCTTCCTTATTTCTTTAAAGAACACGTTGATTTTTGCAGTGATCACGGGACCGATCAGTTATATTCTATGTCTGTTATTTGCATGGATTATCAATGAGTTTCATGGAAAGCTCCGTTCTTTCCTGACATTGATTTTCTATGCGCCGAGTATCTGCGGTAACGCATACATGGTGTGGAATCTGATTCTGACCGGCGACCGTTACGGTTACTTGAACGGTATACTGATCAAGCTTGGTATTCTCGATAATCCGATTCTGTGGATGAAGACCGAGAAGTGGATTCTGCCGATATTGATTGTCGTACAGTTATGGCTGTCTCTCGGTACAGGTTTCCTTTCCTTCATCGCAGGTCTGCAGACGGTGGATAAGAGTCTGTATGAGGCGGCGGCTTTGGACGGCGTCAAGAACCGCTGGCAGGAGCTGTGGTATGTTACGTTGCCGTCCATGAAACCGCAGTTGATGTTCGGCGCCGTTATGCAGATCACACAGTCCTTTGCGGTGGCGGATATCTCTATCCAGTTGGCGGGTAATCCTTCCGTGAACTATGCCGGCGCGACGGTGGTAACGCATTTGTTAGACTACGGTTCCACCAGATTTGATATGGGTTATGCATCGGCAATCGCGACAGTCTTATTCCTGCTTATGGTCGGTACGAATAAGCTGGTACAGAAAATATTAAGGAGGGTTGGCGACTAATGACAAAGAATAAAGTAAAACAAACGACAGTCAGGCGTAAACTCTTCAAACGTAAGCCGAGGGAAAAGAAATTAAACCGTTCCATGGCGGGTAACGGCATTCTGTTCTTTATCATGTTTATCTGCGGCATCTTTATGGCGCTGCCGCTTGTCATGATTGTCAACAATGCTTTAAAACCGCTGGACGAGATTTTCCAGTTTCCGCCGAAAATATTCGTGCGAAACCCGACACTTGAGAATTTCTCGGATTTGTTTGTACTCATGAATAATTCGTGGGTGCCCTTTTCCAGATACATATTTAACACGATCATCATTACCGGAGGCGGTATGGTCGGGCATGTAATCTGTGCCAGTCTGGCGGCATATCCGCTGGCGAAGCATAAGTTTCCGGGCAAAGATATCTTGTTCAGCATGGTGGTGTTGTCCATGATGTTCTCTTGGACGGTAACGCAGATTCCGCAGTATCTGATCATCAGTTGGCTGCATATTAACAACACATATGCGGCGTTGATCCTGCCGGCGTTCTCCTTCGGTATGGGTCTGTACCTGATGAAACAGTTTATGGAGCAGCTTCCGGATTCGCTGATGGAGTCTGCGAGACTGGACGGTGCATCGGAATGGAAGATCTTCTGGACGATCGTGATGCCGAATGTAAAGCCGGCATGGCTGACGCTGGCAATCTTCCAGTTCCAGCAGATGTGGGGGAACACGGGAAGCCTTTTCCTCAGAAACGAGGAATTAAAGCCCTTGCAGTATTCCCTACAGCAGATTACGGCAGGCGGTACGGCGAGAGCCGGCGCGGCGGCCGCCGTAACCTTTATCGTTGCGGCAGTGCCGATCATCTTCTTCCTGATATGTCAGAATAACGTCATTGAGACGATGACCACATCGGGTATGAAGGATTAA
>ERZ808051.1480-NODE-1480-length-15384-cov-33.975109_pt1 | contig 15384 bp, 17 predicted proteins | sample MGYA00380199_ERZ808051 | MGnify/ENA primary metagenome ERZ808051 (study PRJEB31490, sample SAMN06133391) | mouse gut metagenome | isolation source: J11 | host: mice | place: China: Chengdu | collected 2015-05 ...
AAATCTCTATTTTCGTATAAATTTTAAATTACAGTGGAATTTACTTCTGCACTGGAATTTAAAATTTCAAGTCAGCATAATTTCATGGATAATATCGGTTCCTTTCTATTCCACCCTTACCTCCAGCCCGTCCAGCTTCAGTCCCGGCAGTCCCACCAGATATCATTTCCTGTCATCCCCCATCTCTACACGGGCAGGAATCCAGACATCATTCAGTTTGAACTCAAAGACTTCTCCGCAATGGATGCCGCCGTAGTCGCACTTGTCACCGTCCCCGCCAACATAAAAGAAATTGTACCTGCCGCTTTCCCTGTCATAAAATAATGTTCCCTGTTTCATAAACAGTCCTCCTCTAAAATTATTCTCATATAATAAGGAGTGTTTTTCCCCCTGTTTCCTTGAAAGATTTTTCTAGCTTTTTCATAAAACAGAATGCTCCTTCTTATATTTCTTCGCCAGCCGGTAAAAACTGTCCTTCTTGAGTCCAGTCAGCGTCATGGCCTCCTTTGCTGAGATCACGCCGCTTTTCCATCTTTCATAACAGTCCTCCCAGTTCTCCGGGTACTCCACCCGTGGCCTTCCCAGATGCTTTCCGCCTGCCTTCGCCACCTCAATGCCCTGACGCTGCAGCTCATGCCGCTCCGTCCAGTCCTCATCCGCCACATACGCAAATACCGCCAGCACCACATCCGTAATGAGCTGTCCAACCAGTTCCTTCGACTGTGTTGTGTCAAGAATCGGCATGGAAGTCACTTTGATGTCGGCGCCGATCTCTTTTGTGATGCGGAACCACTCCTTGTAGATTTCGCCATAGTTACGCCCGAACCGCTTCAGCTCCGTGACCACCAGCAGGTCGCCTTCCCGCAGGATGTTATCAACCAGGGAGCGATACACTGGGCGCTCGAACTGTCTCCCGGACTCCTTTTCCACATAAATGTCACGTTCGTCGATGCCTTCCTCGTCCCGCAGGATATGGATCTGCCGTTCCGGGTTCTGCTCACGGGTACTCACACGGACATACCCAAACTTTTTTGTTGCCATGACAGACCTCCCTTCCGTAAAATCCATGTCGCAAAAGGTATTTACTATTCCTGCGACGTCGCAATATCCAAAACAGACCTTTTGCGACAGAAAAACAGGGGCATATACCTGCCAGAATAACTATCTCCAATGGTATACCTTTTGCGACACATCATTTTATACGCAAAGAACTGCCCGATTACAACATATTTCCTGCCATTCCAGCCGGAGATCTTCTATATCCGAAACTTCTGGATACAGTTTAACAGCGTAGCCGACAGCTCCTGGTACAGATCCTCGTCAAACACGTTCCGATCCATCGAATTTTTAATCAACAGAGGGCGGTACATCCGGAATATTTCTTCCCTTGCTTCCTTATCCCCTGCCTTTGCCCTCTCAAGCAGCATTTCAAAATTCATCTCTCCGCACCCCCATTCCTTTGCGCAGCTTGCGGATGATATAGTAATACGCCATTTCCGCCTGCTTTGGCTCCATTCCAAACTTCTCACCAAGCTCCGTGAAATCCAGTTCCCCGAATACCCGCGAGAATAATATCCTGCGTTCACGCTCCTTTAAGCGGTTGATACACTTAGCGAGCTGTATGCTATCTATCTCCGGTATACATTCCAGGCTATCCCCGTATCCAAAATAGGCAAGGAGCGCCTGTTCTGCCAGATAAGTACGATATTGTGCCTCGAAATCCACATAGTTTTTCTCCAGCAGATCCACCTGTATGTATTCCCTCTCTTTATACCGATTCCTTTGCTCAAAATAGCTGATGCGCTTATTTGCCACAGCCGCCATCAGATATGCCGTAAATCGGTTCTGTACCGAATCTGTATGTTTTTCTTTCATCCTTTCGCCTCCAGTCTTTGTTCCACGTTTCCCTGTGAACCGCTGGACCGGAGGTCCTCTGATAAAATGAGCTATGCAGGCTTTGGTCGCAAAAATAAAAGAGCATTTATCCGCCCGAAAGCACGGATAGACACTCTTTCCCCATACTTTTTTACCTTCCTCCAAAAAGTAGTGTACTAGACTATCTTGTTGGGTACAGGACACCCCCGGGAAGTTTATGATTTTTTTGACCTAATTCCCCCGCCGATGCCCGACTTGTAAAAATTCCCCACTGCAGACCATGTACCTCTCCCATGGTAGCAAAAAGGCACCCAAACAAAACCCTGATGAACCATGTTTTTTTTGTTCGCCAGATGCCTGGATGTTTAGTATGCTATTACTCTACTTTTTAGTATGTCTATACCATTTTTACTTTTGCAAGGTATGGCAATACACTACTTATAGGAGGTGACTATAATGTCTTTATCCATCAATGGTGCCCAAATCTTCAGCGCTGCCTTAAAGAGAGCCAGGAAGAAAAAACATCTGACGCAGGCACAGTGTGCGGAACTGCTCGACCATTCCGTGTCCTTCCAAAAGGACCTGGAACGCTGCCGCTGTTCCCCAAGCATTGAAAATTTCTACCATATCTGCAGGACGCTGGATATATCCGCAGATGACTGTATCTTCCAGGACAGCCATGACAGGACAGGCTCTACATACCAGGAACTGCTGCGGCTGCTCCCGCTCTGTGACGAAAGAAGCCTGTCTGTTCTAGTGGCTACAGCTTCTGCCCTGACAGGCACAAAATCTCCTTCCATTTCTTCCAATAAGGAGAACGGACAGACGTAGTATGTCAAAAAAGAAAAGCCAGCAATTCAGACTGGTATCTGCGCCGCTGGCTTTTCTGTGAAATTATATGGGAAGTCTGCCCCCATATTTATTTTTAGAGTAATGATATAAGTTTCAGCTTAATAATGTACAGTTATTTTTCTTCCTCTATCAGAACAATTTCTTAAATGCGACAGAGAATTTTACAATGTTTTTTTATGTCTGTTATTAGATCCGCCTCCAGTTTCCCCATCGAAAAAATGAATAAACTGCTTATCCAACGCCAAATAACACCTATCACCAACCTTTAACGGACAAACCGCATCCGTTACAATCCCCAGATTACCTAAATTTTCTGTATCTGCAAAAACAACCGTTTCCCGTCCAGTCCACTCTACCGATACTACCCGTGCCCGGATATGGTCAGGATTCTCGGTGATATGGATATGCTCCGGCCTTATGCCGCAAAATTTCTCTCCCTCTTTCCAGATATTCATAGGCGGTGAACCAATAAATCCGGCCACAAAAAGATTGGCAGGTTTCTGATAAAGCATCTGCGGCGTATCCATCTGCTGAACCACGCCATCCTTAAAAATGGCAATGCGATCCCCCATGGTCATAGCTTCCGTCTGGTCGTGGGTCACATAGATGGTCGTTGTGCCCAGCTTTCTCTGTAAAGCCGTAATCTCCCGGCGCATCTGCACTCTCAGTTTTGCATCAAGATTGGAAAGGGGCTCATCCATCAAAAATAATTTCGGGGCGCGGACCATTGCCCTTGCAAGCGCCACTCTCTGCCTCTGCCCCCCGGAAAGCGCTATGGGCCTGCGCCAGAGATATTCCAACAAATCCAGGCTGTCTGCAATCTCTGTAACCCTGTGCCGGATATCCTCTTTCTTCCAATGGCGCATCTTCAGGGGAAATGCAATATTATCAAATACTTTCATGGTAGGATATAACGCATAGTTTTGGAACACCATGGCGATATCGCGGTTTTTGGGCGGAACCGAATTCATCAGCATCTCTCCCATATGGATCGTTCCGCTGTCCACACGTTCCAGACCGGCGATCATGCGCAAGGTCGTGGATTTTCCGCAGCCAGACGGCCCTACAAATACTATAAATTCTCCGGGGCGGACGTCCATACTGACCCCCTTTACGGCATGCACATCCCCTGAATACCACTTATTTACCTGTTCTAATGTCAATGATGTATTTTCCATAAAATAAACTCCCTAATCCTTCATTCCGGAAGCCGCAATCCCCGCTTCCAGATATTTCTGACCAAACAAAAAAATCAGCAGCGCCGGCGTCAGCATGATCACGGAAGCCGCAAGGGAAGCCCCTGCATTTTCCGCAGTTACCGTGGGAAGATAAAGCGACAACGGCCATAAGGTCTGATCTTTCAGAAATGTCATGGGCTGCTCCAACGCATTCCAATATTCCAAAAATCCCAAAACCACCGCTGAAAGAATACCAGGCACACCAAGGGGAAGCCCCAGATGGATAAAAATCTGCCAGGCTCCGGCTCCATCTAAGGATGCGGCCTCCGTCAGCGCCGATGGTATGGCCGCAAAAAATCGGATCATAAGGAAAACGGGAAAAGTGGAAACAGCGCCGGGCAGGATTATCGCCCAGACGGTATTCATCATCCCCAGACGGTCCAGCACAAAATAGCTGGAAACCATGGTCACCTGAAACGGCATCAGCATCAATATAATATACAACGCATACAATACTCCTTTCCCCCGAAACCGGAATCTGGCAAAAGCCCAGGCTGCCGGCGCGCCGATCACAATCTGTCCGGCCACAATGGGAAAGACCTGTTTGCAGGAGTTCCAGAACATCGTGAAAAACTCAGGCGCGTCCAGCAGTAATTCCACATAAGGTTTTAATGTCGGATACTGGGGCAGAATGGGCCAATGAGCATACCCGGCTTCCTCAGACAGAACCGGTGCCAGATTATGTACCATCTCCCTGCTCCCCATAAAGGAAGCCGACAGTAACATCCACAGGGGAACCCATACAAAAAACGCCGCTGCGGACAAAAGCATTGCAATCATCCATTTTCTCATTTTCCTTCACCCCTTCCCCATATCATCTGCAGGAAACCAATCAGCGCCATTACCACCAGCGCCATCAGAACAGCGCCGGCGCACATTTTATCAATATCCAACCGTGTAAACCAGTTATTGAACAAATGCTGGAGCATATAGATACTCTCATGGGGATAACTGCCAGAAATGAGATACGCTTCCCGGAACACCTTGAAGGAGTTCAGCAGCGACAGTACAGCAGCCGTGAATAAGGTAGGCATCAGATTTGGAAGCGTAATGCGAAAGAAACACCGCAGGGCTCCGGCTCCATCCAAAGACGCCGACTCATACAGCGACGGTGAGATGGCCGTAATCCCCGACAGCCACAGCACCATGTCATAGCCTGCATTTTTCCAGATATACGTTACCATCAGTACCGTCATGGCCGATTCGCTGTTCAGCCAATGAACCGTTTCCAGACCCACACTGCCAAGCAGATGGTTCAGCAGACCGTTTTCATGGAAGATTACCTTCCAAAGCAATACTACTGAAGCTACCGGGATTGACATTGGGATAAGAAAAGAAGTTTTAAATATCCCCCTCTTCTCCTTCAGCGCATCTACAAGCAATGCCAGCAGCAGAGAAAACAGCAGCAATACAGGAATGCAGATCAAGGTAAATTTTGCCGTATTCCCGGCTGCCCGCTGAAACGCTTCGTTTTGAAAAACATCCTTATAATTTCTGAACCCTACAAACTGCCCGCCCATAGCCGAAAAGAAGGAGCGCCGGAGTACATCACAAAAGGGAACCAATACCAGTACACTGACCATCAACAGGCTTGGCAGTAAAAATATCCATGGAGTGACGCCATCCAGTTCTGGGGCAGCCTGCCGATTAACTTTTCGTTTTTTCTTCAATAAATACAATTTCATTCCCTCCCTCCAAATAGTTTCCGGATTCCAGCACCTTGTCATGAAGATCCAGCAGCCATCTTATGGTCATCCATACCGTTGGAAGTATCCATAATGTAATAGATAGGTTCCCCGCCAGGGAATCCTTATTCTTCCATATGATACAAAGCAGCCCTCCCCACCAGATCAGGCTGATCCGGAGAATGTTTTTGGGCTTAGACACAGGCAATCGCCTGACAACAAGCCACAAAAACAAAACTGTCAAAACGGACAGTATGCCGCCAAGAAGAAAGGTTATCCAAAATGTCCTTTCCCATGCCGCAGGAGGCATACGGAAGATTGCCAGAATACCATCCCTGACCTGAGCACAAAGGCTGCTCCAAAAGGAACCATCCGACCATCTGGTGGGCAGGAACCTGGCCGGTATGCTCCACGGGAATCCAACCGTCCAGGAAATCGCCGCCAGTCCTGCAAGCCTCAGCGGAACAGACATAAGGAATAGAAGCCAGGTATAACGAAGTTTCCATAAACGGCGTGCAATGCAGATAAGAGTCCATGCCCAGAGCAGGAATGCAGGAAGGGCTGCCAGTATTCCGGACAGCCAGACATACAAACCAAGGTCTGTCATGTCTCCCACTGGTAATTGATATTTTTGGAGTATCTGTTCCGCTTCGTAAGTGCCTCCCTGTTCTTCGGAGAGATTTAACCACAATCCCTGAAACATCCTCTCTTCCGTTTCTTCTACCGGAAAGAATGCCAGTCCATCCCTTCCTTCTACAACGCCGCATACATACCATGTTTTCTCATTCCACCGAACCGTCTGCCCCAACACATCAGAAGAACCCCAAAGAGCATGGGCAGTTCCCTCGTCGATCACACAGCCCTTTTCATCTCCCGGCCAGTATCCATATCTGAACCGGCAAAGCTGCAGACGGGAAATGTCTCCATAATACTCGAAAACTTCTCCGTTTACCGGATTCGGGTAAAAGTCCCCATACAATATCTGTTCATAATGGGACATCCACAATACAAAGGAAGGGGGCACCTGATTCATCTGCGCCGGAGAGACACCCATGCCGCTTTCCCACCGCACGGAAACGCTGTTATCAAACCATTCCATTTTCTTCTGACAGGCTGCAGAGCCATACCACATAAGGAGAAGGCACAGTCCCAACATACAAAGCCTGAAATATTTAATTTTCCACACGCACCCTGTCTCCTTTCCCAATCGGCTTTGAGGTCTGTATCACGATCTGGTCATCCGGGAAAAATACGCCTTCTACGGCTGCATTTTCCATGTTCTGCTCCTTTATCACAACATCCACCTCTTCCACCGTCTGCTCTGTTCCCAGTACGGATTGTTTTTCACGGACAACCAGGACCACTGTCTTTCCGTGGGCAGCTCTCAGTGCAGAAACAGGCACAACAGCCTGATATCTGCCGCTGTTTTTTTCCAGTTCCAATGTTCCGGCAATTCCGCTGGAAAAAGTGCCTTCTTCCAGCCAGGCGATGAGCCGGACCTGGCCATCTGCATTGGGAACACCGATAGAAGTAATCGGTAACTGGACAGACTGGGTAATTCCTCCTATGGTATAAAAAAGCTGGCCCATGTCTCCCACAGACAATTTCTCCGCTGTTTTTTGTTCTACACTGGCAGTAAACTGAAACCTCTGGTCTGCCCGTGACAGGGTGAGTATCGCCCCATTGTCCTGTGTGACAAAAGCATCCGTCACTGACTTTACCGTTCCGTCTACCGGAGCGGTAACCACCCCATCCTGCATGCTAATCAGCCTTATCTCCTCTAATGTATTCTGTTTTTGACGCAGCTCGTTTTCATACTGCAGCCGCTCCACTTCATTTTGCCTGCGCATGGCGGCATCTGATTGTTTCGCTCTTTCCAACTGTTCTTTTACGGACTCTAATTCTATAGCCGCAGTTTCTATCGCCCGCTGAGCCCTCATAATCTGCTCCTCTCTGGACAGGCCAGCGTTCTCCCAATCACGCACAGCCGCATTCAGTTCGCTCCGTGCGGCATCCGCATTGGCCAGTGCAGACGAAACCAGAGATTCATTGCTGAAATCTGTCTGTTTCTTCGTATCACTCAATTGATTCTCCGCTTCCCGGACATCATCCTGTGCTTCCGAAACCAGCTGATCCTGCCGTGCCTGTATCCGCTCCAGGTTCTCACGAGCCCACGCAAGCGTGTCTTCTGCATCCGACAGACTGCGTGCCGCCTGATCGGCCTGAACCTGAGCCATCTCCTTCTGAGAGCGCGCTGTATCTACCCGCTCCTGGGCTGCTGCGCGTTCTTCATCAGTCGCGTTCTCCCCAAGGGATTCAAGAGCCTCTTCTGCCTCCTGAAGCGCCTGCTGCGCCTGAGCAAGTTCCCCGGCTGTACGCTCACAGGTGCTTTTTGCTGATGAATATACGCTTTCGGCCTCTGACAATGATTTCTGAGCGGCCGAAACAGCTTCGTCACGGCTGTACTGCGCATCACCCAACGCTTTTTGGGCTGCATCCAGACCATTTTCTGCTGTTTCTATCCCTTCCTCTTTTGCCTGCACCTTTGCCTTCTCCAGATCGGTCAATTCCTGATGATATCTGTTCTGAGCCTCTTTCAAATCCTGTTCTACCTGAATGCCGGCCGCTTCCAGTGCTGCCACTAATTGCACATAGTCCGCCTGGGCATACCGCAGATTGTTCTCTGCCAACTGGAGCATTTTCGTATCTGCACTGGGTATTTCATAGGAAAGATTATTGATCTTTAAATTCAGGATATTGATTTCATTTTCAAGCTGCTCTGTCACTGTCTGAATAGAATCCAAATCCAGCTTTAAAATTTCATCGCCCGCATTTACGCAATCCCCCGCCTGGACCATCCTGTTGGAAATACGCAGATTTCCGGGAAGGACAATATCCAAAGTGTCCCTTGCCTCCAGTGTGCCCGGTATCGTATAACTCTGGACTAACACTCCCGGTTTTACTGTATCCGTCCTTACCTTGGCGATGGTCAGGTCAGTGGCTATTCTGGACAGTATGGTAAATATCAGCATCATCGCAAAAAATCCGGACAATAAGCGCACTGCTGTCCTTTGCTGGACACTGGAAAAGATTGATTTTGGCTTTTTCCCAGATAGAAGCATCTCTTTTTCTAATCTCAGCCTTTGCGCGGCAGTTACCGCGGCTTTTCTTTTAATCCCCATAAGGGCCTCTTTCCAATGTAAACGAAAAGGTACGGTATCTAAATTTGACTCCGCACTACATTCTATTTGCTTTTTCTTTCTCTTTTTAAACATCTGATTCAATCCCCACCTATTTATCCGTTTATGCTACTTTTTAGGACAGCTGATGTTGTGTTTATGTAAGGGGCGTATACCTTTCAATCGGAGATACACCCCTTGCATTTTATGTATTACTCTTTCAAATACAATTCTATCTTTTCCATCACGGCGGCAGCTGCTGATTCTGCTGTGAGCGTTCCGTCCAGCAAGCCCTTCATCTGGCTTTGAACAGCCTCCCTTACCACCTGATCCACAAAAATCGGGGTATTCAACTGACCGCACATCTCACGGAATTTTGTACTGTTTTCTTTGTTTTTTATGGCATTTTCTACCAGCTTATCAAGAGACCGGCTATTAACCGGGAAACCGTCATACAGATAGACATCCTGCACGGTTTGTGATAAGAGCAGATTTATAAACTGTAATGCCAGCTCCTGCTGCTTGCTGGCGGATGTAATCCCGACAGCCTGCCTTGGCGTGTAGAAAGACTCTCCGAAAACAGGCATCAGGGCATGCTCCGAGGACATTCCGCTACCACTTAAACCGAAAAGAATTACATTTGTAGCATTGTATCCCTTGATCTCCTGGACATAAAACAAATCTTCATCTGATTCCATAAAGCCCATCAGTTCAAACAGCACAACCTTTCCGTCAACTACGCCAATATCGGTTTCCATAAAGTTTGATTCCTGCGCTTTCTGAATACGAAGCATGTCAGTAAAATATTTAGCAAGCGCCGCTTCATCAATTTTACCTGATTCCACAAAATCACTTGAACAGTCCTCATAATAATCCATCATCATCCCTTCCTCTCCATACAGATTATTGGAAGGTGTCAGGAAAGGTGATCCTCCGTTCCCGCTGTTTTCTGTGAAATCTGCCAGCTCCTCCAGAGATCTGACAGAACCCAGGGCACTCTGCTCTCCTGCCATTGCCGGAATGGTAAAACGGCTTGGTATCCCATAGCAATGACCTTCGTATTCATATGCTTTGGCAATATTCTCCAAAATCCCACCTTCTGCCATTGTAGTTATCCCATCTGTCAAATCCGCCAACACGCCTTTTTCCATATAGCTGTTCACAGGCAATCCATCCAGCAGCAGAATGTCCGGGCCGTCTCCGTTTAAAAGTTCCGTATTCAAGGTCCGGATGATGTCCTCTGTATTGGCAGAAGCCGCACCTTCCGAAGCAATCCTGAAATCAATCCGCACATTGGGATTCTGCTGCTGAAATGCGCCAATGGCCTGCCTTATAGTGCTGTTATCTTTCAGCCCGAAAATCGTTAAAGTAGTGTCCGGAACGGCAGGGATATCAGGATCATAAACATAATGCATGAGCTTCACGCCGTCCGTAGAACTAAGCACTGCAAAAAATCCATCCGTACCATCGCTGACCACGCCTCCAAGCATGGCCGAAGGCAGAGAAAGAGAAGTCAGATCCCCTTCCACCACTCTGTTCCAGTCACTGCTTCCTGCAATCTGGCGGTAAATGCCTGTCATATCAGCCACATATACACCGGAATCGTCCATCCCCTGGCAGGAGGAAAGGGAAAGGGTATCAAAGGTCACTGTCTGCTCCTGCGCCCCTGAATCCAGATTAAAAACCAGCAGTTCATTCTTTCCCATACCGGGAGCCAGCATTTTCCCATTATGTATGCTTACGCTCCAGTTATATCCGGTAACGGCATATTCTTTTTGGGGTGAAGCATCCACACCGCTGTAGCGGGAAACACCTGCTGCACCAAAAAGAAGCAGAAAATCTCCACCCGGTAAGCTGCGCACGCCGCATAACTGACTGCCATCTGCGCTTTCTGTCTGTGCCAGTCCCGGCACGTCTACAGCCTCTGCTTTCTGATCTTTTATCTGAAAAACACTTGTTTTAAAGTTTTCATCCGCTGCCACAAGATAGGTAGTGCCGTCTCCGGCCTCCGAAATATCCAGAATATTTCCCAAATCTTTGGCCCAGGTCATGGGAGTCTGCGTAAACTCCCCGCTTTCAGCAGACAGGACACAGCGGCTCAGAGACGCACCGCCGTCTGCACTTCCTGCTGTGTAGAACACAAAATCTCCGTTTTCTCCTAAGCACAGGCCCATAGCCTGGTCAGCATTTTCCACAGTCGCTGCCTGCTGTTCAACATAACGGCCCATTGTTGCATTTCCGGTTTCTTTGCCGTCTCCTTTGCCGCAGCCGGATAACAAACCCAGGGACAAGCTCAAATATAAAGCGATACCAAGGAACCGTTTTGCTGTCACGCCTTTTGCCTTTCTGCTGCCCATGCTCCAACTGTTCCAGTTCTTTTTTTCCATATGTAAGGAACCTCCTTTAAAAAATTTGACATCCACATGACATTCACATCGTCTTTTAAAACTCTAGCACATGGGAAAAAAGCCATTTTGAATATCCGATAATTCTTTTCCTAAGAAAAAATGGAGACATTGTGTTTTTTCTCCAACCGTTTTATCTCTCTCGACTTCTGTATCAACCTCCATAAAATCTCAATATTTTCTTCATAGAAAAGACGGTATTTAACGCAGGATTTATGGTAAAATAAAAGAAATATACCCCGCAGACAGGGAAAGTTCGTTCAGAGACTCATTATTTCATGCACAAAAGCATGTACATATTACAAACAGCAGGAAAGGAGTATATTATGCAGAAAGATAAATTGCTGATCGTTGATGACGAAAAAGAGATTGCAGACCTTATCACTCTTTATCTTAATAATGAAGGCTTTCAGGTGTTTACCTTCTACAATGCAACAGATGCGCTTCAATGTATTCAGACCGAAGACCTGGATCTGGCAATTCTGGATATCATGCTTCCCGACATAAGCGGTTTCACCTTATGCCAGCAGATCCGAGAGGAACACCGATATCCGATCATCATGCTCACAGCAAAGGGGGAGGGCATGGATAAGATTACCGGGCTCTCCCTGGGCGCGGATGATTACATGACAAAGCCTTTTGAGCCATTGGAACTGGTTGCCAGGGTAAAGGCACAGCTTAGAAGATATAAACATTACAATGTTGGTACGGAGAAAAAAGAGGATATCATTGCCCTTTCCGGTCTGGTTCTCGATGTAAAGGCGCATAAATGCACACTGAATGACCAACCCCTTTCCTTAACACCGACGGAATTTTCCATTTTAGAGATTTTGATTCAAAACAAGGGGAATGTGGTCAGTTCCGAAGATCTGTTCCACCAGATCTGGAAGGATGAATACTATACCAAAAGCAACAATACAATCACTGCACACATCCGGCATCTGCGGGAAAAAATGGGGGATTCCTATGAAAATCCGAAATATATTAAAACAGTCTGGGGATATGGTTACAAAATCGAAGATTAAAGATAAGGATGCGGATTACTCCGCTTTCCAGGTTAGGATCATACGGCGGTTCTGTACCAGCGCGCTGGTTTCCACTGTAATCGTTATCCTGCTGTATCTGTTTTTGTGGAAACGGAGGATGGGCGAATGGATTGTCCGCCTGATTGAGTTATGGATGGATATTGACCATGAAGATGCCTTTTATGTATACAATGACTATTTTCGTGGAATCAAAGAAGTTTTTTTTGCAGCGGCTATCGTTCTGATCTTTTTGCTCCTGCTTGTGTTTCTGTTTCGTTGGCTGACCCGTTATTTTAAAGAAATCAATCAGGGAATTAACTGTCTTTTATCTGACCGCGAAGAACAGATCCGGCTCTCACAGGAGATGCAGCCCTTTGAGATCAAGCTGAACACGGTCCAGAATATTCTGATACAGCGGGAGCAGGCGGCAAGAGCGGCCGAACAGCGGAAGAATGAACTGGTCATGTATCTGGCCCATGATATCCGCACCCCGCTGACTTCCATCATTGGTTATCTTAGGCTGCTGGAACAGATTCCGGATCTTCCAGATGAAGAAAAGGAGAAATATGTCCATATTTCTCTGGAAAAAACCTACCGCCTTGAAAAAATGATCAACGAATTTTTTGAAATCACCTGTTATAATACGCAGCAGATTACCATTGCCTCCAAAGCGATTGACCTCTATTATCTTCTGACACAGGTGATTGATGAACACTTGCCGCTGTTTACAGAACATGGAAATTATATTACCTTTCATGCGGCAGAATCGTTGGAAGTATGCGGCGATCCGGAAAGGCTTGCCCGTGTATTCAATAACCTTCTGAAAAATGCGGTGGCTTACAGCAGCAAAGGAACAGAAATCACAGTGAATGCGGAAGAAACACCTGAGTATATCGTTGTAACGGTCAGCAATCACGGAAAAACTATTCCGGATGATAAACTGGAAACCCTGTTCGAGAAATTTTATCGTCTGGATGAATCCCGCACTTCAAACACCGGCGGCACAGGCGTGGGACTTGCCATCGCCAAAGAGATTGTTCTCCTGCACGGCGGAACCATCTCGGCTGACAGCAAAAATGGATTGACCACTTTTACCGTTAAGCTGCCCATTTCCCCAAAAACACAGCTTCCTGAACATTCGTAGTACAATAAGCATATCATCTTCATTTTTTCTTAGGAAAATAACGCTTTAAAATTCAAAATCAGAAAGCCCTTGTCCGGTAAAATGATTACCATACAAGGGTTTTTTGATGCACCCGATTATGTTTTACGAAAGGAGTTATTGATTTCATGAAAGAACAAAAAAATCTTCCTGCCCGCATACGCAGAAAGCGCAGAAAGCTTCGGATATGGCTTCGGACCATTCCGCACGTTATTCTTTTAGCCGGCTGCCTTGCAGTCATTATTTCCATTACCGGCAGCGTGTTTGGTAAGGAAAACATCCCCGAAGAAATTGTTTCCATTGAGATGATTTCCAGTGAAGCAATACCGGAAAGTCCTGTGGCTGAGACAGATGATTTCCAGGTTGATACAGAACAGGCAGAAATACAGACCATGAATGCGGAGTGGTATCTCACATTGGTAAATCGTGAACATCCGCTTCCGGAAAATTACATGGATGATCCGATCTCCCTGGCAGATGTACCTGGGGGTGAGAAAGTAGACGAACGAATCTATGAGCCGCTCATGGAAATGCTGAATGATGCAAAAGATTTAGGACCTATCGTTGTTTCCGGCTATCGGACGCCGGAAAAGCAGCAGAGCCTGTATGATGATAAGATCAAAGAATATAAGAAGCAGGGGTATTCGGAAAGCGAAGCCATAAATCTGGCGGGACAGTGGGTTGCCGAACCCGGCACCAGCGAACACCAGTTAGGGCTTGCTGTGGATATCAATGGAGCTACTTACGATATTTACCTCTGGCTCCAGGAAAACAGCTACAAATATGGTTTTATCTTCCGATACCCTGGGAATAAAACGCACATTACCAATGTGGCCGAGGAAGTATGGCATTATCGCTATGTGGGAAAAGAAGCTGCGGCAGAGATTCATGAGCGAGGTATTTGTCTGGAGGAATACCTGGAAAATCCTCAAAGCCAATATGTAAATGACCAGAGTTCTCAGGGACAAGATTCTCAGGAATTGCCCTTGCAGGGTGAAACATCTTATGAACTGCGGAATGGGGAATGGGTTGATATTGATACATCGTCTCCATAAAGCAATTAAATACATTAATTAGTATAATTTGCTTAAGAGCAAACAATGTTGTTCGCACCAGCAACCTCTGTTTGCTCTTATGTTGTTTCTCGTTTTACTACAAAAATTTTTGTTCATGTTTCAGAGAAAATTTATTGTATTTTCAGATTTGGGGGATAGCCATTTTCCGTTTGGGGGATATTGGGGGATAAAATTCTTCCCCCAATATTTCTAAGCTTTTTTCTTACGATTTCTTTGCACAACCGCACTCTTAAACGCCTTCATCATGGCTGGCGACAACTCCCCACAATCCTCATCAAAGTTAATTGGGCTTTTTTTCGCCTCTTCAACCTCTTTTAATTGTTCTTCCGTAGGTTTTTGTCCACTTTCAATAATTAATGTTCTGGTCATAATAAAGCTCCTTTTCTGCATTAGTTGCAAGCCTGGCTGAAATTAATCGAATCGTTTCCTTTCGTTCTGTAAATACTACAAACAGTACATCGCCGACTTTCCCTATCGCAATATATCTATCCTCATCAACACTATGCTCAAAATCAAACATTTCAATGTAATAAGGATCATCAAAAACATATACTGCCGTTTCAAAAGAAATTTTATGTTTTTCCTTATTAATAATATTTTTTTCTTCGTCCCACTCAAATTTCATTTTTGGCCATTCCTCTTAGATTATTCTATGTTAACAGTATACCATTAAATAACCAATCCATCAATTACATTATCCCTAATCTCTTCTCAAGTCTTAATATAGGAAATACCAAAAACCCCTATAAATGGCATTTCCACACCATTTACAAGGGTTTGAATAATCCGGGTGGTTTTGAGCCACCTGTCCGGTCGAAGTGAGCCACCGTTCCGTTTTTGAGTGAGCCACTATTCCGGCATCATTGAGCCACACTCTTGATCTGATT
>ERZ808051.1482-NODE-1482-length-15358-cov-4.551862_pt1 | contig 15358 bp, 15 predicted proteins | sample MGYA00380199_ERZ808051 | MGnify/ENA primary metagenome ERZ808051 (study PRJEB31490, sample SAMN06133391) | mouse gut metagenome | isolation source: J11 | host: mice | place: China: Chengdu | collected 2015-05 ...
AGGAAAACATATCGCCAAAGGCATAATATTTTCAAATTCTCCGAAAAAATTTCACCCAAATGGTTCACGGATTCAGGTATAAGTTATTTTCAGACAGTTCCTTGCAGCAGATTTCATCGTCTGTGAGTATATAATATGTCTCAGGAGGTAACGAACCATGGCAAAATACAGAGCAATTCCCGATGGATATATGACCGTTGGGGAAGCCGCGAAGAAAATGGGGATCACGGTCCGAACCCTGCAATATTACGATAAAGAGGGATTACTCTCTCCATCCGCAGAAAGTGCGGGCGGGCGCAGGCTTTATACGGATAAGGATTTGATTACGCTTCATCAGATCGCGTCCTTAAAATCCTTGGGCTTCTCTTTGAATGACATAAAGCAGCGCTTGATTTCTTTAGAAACACCGGCGGATGTTGCAGACGCTCTTACCAAACAGGCTGATGACATACGCAGGAAAATAGAACAGCTGACTGCTTCTCTGACCGCGGTCGAACGGTTAAAAGCAGAAGTGCTGCAAATGCAGACCGTCAATTTTAAGAAGTATGCGGATATTATCGTCAATCTGCAGATGAACAATGACTTTTACTATCTGATCAAGCGTTTTGATGATGATACGCTTGACCATATCCGAAAGAGATTTGATAAGGAAAGCGGCTTAAATTTTATGGACCGATTTCATTGTTTAAGCGATGAAATCGTACAGCTTCAAAAGGAACATGTGCCCCCAGAAAGCGAAAAATGTCAGCAGGTTGTAAAAGAATATTGGAACCTGATCATGGAATTTACAAACGGCGATAGGAATATGCTGCCGAAATTGATGGAAATCGGCAATATCGATACTGCCGCAAATGCCTGGGAAGAAAGGCAAAAAACCGTAAACGACTATTTAGAGCCAGCTCTGCAGATCTACTTTTCAAAGCTCGGAGCAAATCCCTTCGAGGAGGTGGAATGATGCATCACGCAATACAGGTTAGTGGATTAAAGAAAAGCTATGGCAGCCATATGGTTCTCAAGGGAATGAATCTTCAGATCGAACGGGGAGAAGTTTTTTCTCTGCTCGGTGTCAATGGCGCAGGAAAAACGACAGCTCTCGAATGTATCGAGGGCCTGCGGAACTATGACAGCGGTACGGTCCTCGTAAACGGGAAAACAGGGATCCAGCTGCAGTCCTCCTCTTTGCCCGCCCATATCAGACCTATGGAGGCGGTAAAGCTGTTTGCAAAATGGAATCGAACAAAGATCGACTGCTCGATGCTTCATACTCTCGGTATCCGGGAAATGGAAAAAAAGCAGTATGCCCAGCTTTCTACAGGGCAAAAAAGGCGGCTGCATCTCGCCCTTGCGCTGATCGGCGATCCAGATATTTTTTTTCTCGACGAGCCGACTGCAGGGCTTGATGTGGAGGGCAGATTTTCGCTGCATGAGCAGATCCGGACGCTCAAAGCAAAGGGAAAGACCATTGTTCTGGCAAGCCATGATATGGCGGAGGTCGAAACCTTATGCGACCGTATCGCTATTTTAAATCACGGAAGCATTTCCTTTTGCGGCACAGCTTCGGAACTGACAGACAAGGTTGGAAAAAAATATTTTATCCATATCAAAACCCAGACAGGGGACAGTACTTTTGAGACAGACAATATTGAAGATACGCTGATTTCCCTGCTCGGCGAGCTGAAACAAAAGGAAATACATGTGTTAGATATTAAAGTGGACCGCGGCACACTGGAACAGCATTTTATGGAAATGACAAGGAGGGACGCTGAATGAGCGGATTTTTTTATGGTGTTGCGTTACAGTGGAAATTGGATATACGAAGCAGATCCCTGCTCGTGACCTGCTATGTCGTTCCGCTGATTTTCTTTCTTCTTATGGGCGGTATTTTCACTTCTGTTATGCCCGGTATGAGAAGCACGCTCATCCAGTCTATGGTCGTGATGAGCGTTTCCATGGGAGCGTTTATCGGGCTGCCGCCATCGCTGATCGAGACCTACGGAAGTGACATCAGCAAAGTTTATAAAGCAAACGGAGTGCCTGTCTATCTGGGACTTGTTACGATGTTTCTTTCCGCATGGATCCATTTGATGATTTCCTGCGCTGTGATCGTGCTGCTGGCTCCCCTATTATTCGAAGCCGTTTTGCCGGCACAGCTCCCAATCTTCTTTGTTGCGCTTGCGATATACATCATGGTGTCGTTAAGCATTGGAAGTATGTTAGGACTGATCATAAAAAATCAGGCGAAACTGACGATGACAGCGCAGTTAGTGTTTCTGCCTTCCATTATGCTTTCGGGGATCATGTTCCCCGCGGATCTGCTGCCCGGACTTCTTGAAACGGCAGGGCGTATTTTCCCCGCTTCCTGGGGATATCGGTTGATGCTGGATGATGGCTTTTGCCTTGAAAATCTGTGGTATCTGATCCTTGTATTTTTTGCATCGGTCATCGTATGCGGAATACTTTTGAAGAAACAAAAATCGTGACAGAATCTAAAGTACATGATAAAATAAAATCCACCGTTCCTGTCCACGAAAAATCCGGGAAATGCGACACGCTGATGTCATATTTCTGATGATAAAATAGGATATAATGAATGCCAGATAAATCTGCTGCTGTTCTGAATGGCTGCAGCATAAAGGAGGAACCAGATATGTCATTTAGTGAAACCTGCATTTATCAGGTCAAGCCGCAAAAATCGGAGGAATTTCAAGCACTGATGCAGGAAGCAAAAACCTTTTTGGAACAGCAGGAGGGGCTGCTCCTGCTCCGGCTCATCAAACGGTGATACCGCATCGATATGGAGCAGATCAGAGAAGGCCTTCCCCCTCTGGAGCTCACCCGCATTGTAAAAAGCGTGAAATATGTGCTGTATTGGGAATTTGATACAAAGGAAAGCTACGGAACCGTCCAGAAGAACCTTTACAGAACCTATTGGAAGGCAATTGACAAGTGCCTGATCGTTCCCCATGACAAATACTTAGGAGAGGAGCTGATCTCATGGAGTTCGCATACTGCGGATTGAATTGTAAGGAATGCGCCGTTTATCTTGCTTCTGTCAGCCAGAATACGGAAGAACAGGCTCGATTGGCGAAAGAAAGAGGAAACGATGCAGATAGACAGACTGATCCAGATTATTTTTCTCCTGCTGAGCCATGAGAATATCACAGCAAAGCAGCTGGCAGCGGAGCTTGGTGTCTCCACCCGCACGATCTACAGGGACATCCATATCCTGTCGTCTGCCGGCATCCCGATCCTGTCGCAGAAGGGATACAGAGGAGGGTTGTCTCTGCTGGAGGGCTTCTCACTGGACAAGAGTTATTTCACACAGGCGGAGCAGAGCAATATTGTGCAGGCGCTGCAGATCCTGAAATCGTCAAATTATCCGGATGCGGAAAAAACTCTGAACAAGGTTGCCGGATTGTTCAGCCACAATCTGCAGTCCGAATGGCTGGAGATTGATTTTTCCTATTGGGGCTGTCCGGAAAAGGAGCGGAACAATATCACGGCGTTGGAGCGTGCGGTCATCAACAAATATGTGATCACATTTACGTATTATAATTCGGAGCTGACGGTCACTGAGCAAACTGCAGAACCGCTGAAATTGGTTTTTAAATCCCATGCCTGGTATCTGATCGCCTATTCCCGGCGCAGAAAGGAAATCCGCACCTCCTTCCTGCATCTGCTGTCTTTTGGAGAGTATGTGGAGATTATTGAACCGGTGGAAGCAAGGAATATTTTAAAGGAAAAGGCGCGGAAGATTCTTGCTCTGTACCAAAATTCCGGGCACTGATTTAGATACAAAACACCGCATACAGCGGAACCGACCTGATCCCGTCCTTCATCCCAAAATTCCTTCCGGAGATCCGGATGCAATATGCCGGGTCATACTTCTCCCGGTACACCATCAGGCTTTTTGCTTTCACATGATCTCCCGCCTTGCATTCCACCGGGATCACGCGCCCTTCCCGGACGATCAGGAAGTCCACCTCAGCAGTGCCCTCCGATTCCCAGTAAAACAGCTCATATCCGTTGGCCCGAAGCGCGCATGCCGCATAATTTTCTGCGTAAATGCCCCGGAATCTTTCACTTTCCCGGGCAAGAAGGCTTTGCTCCGTCATGCCGGTCCTGGCGGATAAAAGTCCCAGATCGCTGTAATATAATTTGAAAGCGGACAGATCCTGATAGGCAGCCGGAGGCAGAAAGCCCTGGGTACATTTGCCGCATTTATATACAATCCCGGACTGCACCAGCCAGTCGATGGAGTCCCCATACTGGGAAGCACGGGCTCCGGATTTGATCAGCTTGTACTGAAACTTTTTGGAATCCCGCGCAAGCTGTACCGGAAGCGAATCATAGGCCGCAAATATTTTCACAGTCTCTTTTTCCTGCGCGTATTTTGCCATATCCGCAATATATGCGTTCAAGATCATCTGCCGGATCTCCTCCTGGGTCAGTACCGCGTCCCTGGCGATATCAGCCTTTATTACGGCAGGCATCCCTCCTGTGATACAGTAATGCCGGTATTCCTGCATGGCATCCTGATGCAGTTCCGCCGCCATGACCGTATTCTCTGCAAAATGCTTCCGGATCTCCTCTGCCAGCAGCTCCTTCCCCTTTGCCCACAGATATTCCTCAAAGTCCATGGGGTACAGGGTCAGCATCTGTACCTTGCCAACCGGGAATGAAAACTGCTCCCGCTTCAATGCCACTCCCAAAAGGCTTCCCGCCGCGATCACATGATATTCCGGCGCCTCCTCCGCGAAATATTTCAAAGAGGTAAGCGCCCTCTCGCACATCTGGATCTCATCAAATATGATCAATGTCTGATCCGGAATGATCCGGGTATGGAAATATGTTTCCAAAACAGACAGAACCTCATCTGCCTTGATATTGCCACGAAAATATTCCCCAATCCGCTGGTCTTCCTCGAAATTCACATAAACCGTATTCTGAAATCCAACCGCAGCCAGCTCCCGCATGACAAATGTCTTCCCCACCTGCCTTGCCCCATAGAGCAGCATCGGCATCCGGTCCGTCCGCTGGTTTCTCCATTGCAGCAATTTTTCCATGATCTTTCTCTTCATAACGCCCACCCTGCCTTTCTGAGTCAGTTTCTTGTTCTTGTTTATTATACGCTTCAAGCTCCCATTCGTCAATTATAATGTAAAAGAACGCATTTATTCCAACGAATAAACGTGTTCTTTTACATAAATTTCGGGTCAGTTTACAAGAAACTACATGCTGGCAGCGAGATGGGCTGCTGACAGCAGACGTCGCATTTGCGCCGTTCATCTTGACCGTTGACTGGCTCGATTGGCTTTGCTGTCTCTACAATAAATCGGACACTGTCACCCCAAGACTTCCATGACTTTTTCAAACTTGTCCTGATAATATTTTTTGCTCTCTATAGATAATTTTCGAAAGCTTCTTGCTAATTTGGCTTTTACAAATTCCTTCCCCTCTTTAATTCCCATTCCTTTTTCAACATAAGCTAAATACAATAAACTGGGCACACTATCGAAGTGTGAAATTGCATCGGCATCTGCAACACACAATTCTTCAGGAGTATTTTTCGTTAAGCTTACGCTTCCTCTGTGATTTTCTGCATTTTTAACTACAGCTTCAATATGATAGTAACATCCTATCCCAAACTTATTCGATTCTTTTTGGCATCTATCATATATTTCCTGTTGCAAATTCCTCAAAATATCTTCTCGCATATTTCTCTTCCTCAAATTGCAATCTATCATTCTTTCATTTCCGCCCCTGTTATGGATTTAGGTTTTTGAGTAAATCTGACAACAACACCATCCTTCCGAGCAGGGCGTCACAGCCGGCAACGCCCGAATCCCTCTACAGATCATACACACTCCGCACCCGCAGCCCCTTCGCTTCTCCTCTCAGGATCTCCACCGTCCTGCTGCCGCCGTTTAAGTCAAAGTGGTTATCCGACAGCACCAGATCCTCCGCCTCATTCTGGATCTCCACGCTCTTCGCGTAAGCCGCGGCCGTGACTGTGATCCGCTTCTCGTCCGTTTCCACGGAAAGCCTGGGGTCCTCATACCGAAAATACTTGGGATAGGAGAAGATCACCGTTCCTTCCGAAACCTTCTCCCCGCCGATCCATGCCTCATAGCTCACATACTGGGAAAATACGTCCACCTCCGGCAGCTCCGTCTTTTCCAGCCAGACAGCAGACAGCGCCGGAACCAGCACCTCCTCCTCTTCTTCCCGGAGGCTTTCGCCGGATGCGTTTCTCAGGTTCCACCGAACCGTCACCCGTCTGTCCTCCTGTGTCTCATTGGCCACGTTGAGACGGATGGATTTTTCAAATTCAAAATGCTGCCGGTTCATGTTGGCTTCCTGGGTGAGCCAGCTCTGCTCCTCGCAGGAAATCAGTATAGGCGCAAAAAACCGTTTTGCGTAATAGTGGAGCGCCTTCCACCGTCCGCAATAATCAATGGAGGACCAGGAAATGACTGGCCAGCAGTCGTTCAGCTGCCAGTAGATTGCCCCCATGCAGCGCCCCCGGTTTCTCCGGAAATGCTCCACCCCATAGCGGATGGCATCTGCCTGCAAAAGCTGGGAGGCGTACAGGACATCCTCGAAGCGGGTGGGATAACGGTAGGTCTGCTGGAGATAATTCATGATCTTTCCGTTTGCGCCGTAATTCCTCTGGTGCTTTTCCATGACATAGGAAAAAATATTCCAGTCCCGGGGATCGTCGGTAAAGGTCTCGATGGTCTTTTTGCACGGGAAGGACTGAAAGCCGAACTCCGACGCATAGCGGAAATAGTGCTTCCTGTACTCGGAAAAGGGCTTGTTTCCGTGCCACACTTCCCAGTAATGCACATCTCCCCGGTTCGGATCGTTGGGGTGGTCGAAGGACCCGCCGGAGGACGGGCTCGCAGGCCAGTAAAAGGTCTGAGGATCATGGATTTTCAGGACTCCGGGAATGATCCGCTCATACATCAGGAGATAATCCCGCACCTCCGTGGGCTTCGTCACCCAGCACCTCTGATCCACAAACATTTCCATCTCGTTGTTGCCGCACCACAGCGCCAGGCAGGCGTGGTGCCGGATCCGCTTCACATTGTCGGTAAACTCCCGGGTGATATTTTCCTCAAATTCCGGCGTCAGCTCGTACACCGAACATGCGAACATGAAATCCTGCCAGACGGCCAGCCCCAGCTCATCGCAAATGTCGTAGAACCAGTCGTCCGGATAGAAGCCGCCGCCCCAGACACGGATCACATTGAAGTTGGCCAGCTTACAGTCCTCCAGAAGCCGGCGGGTCTTCTCCGGGCTTCGTCTCCCCAGGAGATGCTCCTCCGGAATGTAGTCCGCGCCCATGGCAAAAAATGGTTTTCCGTTGATGACATGTGCAAAGCTCTCGCCCCAGGCGTCTTTTTCCCGCTGCATGGTCATGCTGCGCAGGCCGATCCGCCGCGTCCAGGAATCCGCCTGTACGCCGCCGCAAAATAGGACGGCTTCTACTTCGTATAAGGGCTGGGCGCCCAGGCCGTTGACCCACCAGAGCCGGGGATTTTCTATGAGGATGCTGCCTTTTCCGTCCGGGGAGAGTATGGTTTCAAACTGCTGATCGTCCGCTATAAAATCCGTATCCTCTTTCTCATCCCCCGGGGCAGTCACCCGGATCCGGATGCTGCAGTCTTCCCGCGCATCTGCCGCATACTCCGCGTCAAAATCCAGGATGCAGCGCCCGTCCCGGTGGGTCTGGCTGATCCGGACACTGTCGATCCTTCCTTTGTTCACCTTGCAGAGCCGGACCGGACGGAAGATCCCGGCATCCGGAAGATGCGCGCCCCAGTCCCATCCGAACATATAATGCGCTTTCCGGAGGTGCATAAAGCCTTCGTAAGTATCTTCATTTCCAATATTTCCATATTTTTTGTAGCTTTCTGCAATATATTTCAAGGGAGACCGGAGCAGGATCCGGAGAACATTTTTTTCATCAGCGCTAAGCAGGGAACGGACGTCAAACTCCCATATCCGGTGCATATTGCAGGCTTCCCCGATCAGCGTGTCATTCAGGAAAATCTCCGCCGCTGTGTCTAGGCCCTCAAAACGCAGGAATACTTCTGAGTATGGATTGATCTCCGATTCCTCAAAGGTACAGACATACTCATAATCCGCATTCATCAGGGCACAGATCTGGTCCTCGTTGTCCTTCCAATACGGATCCTCCATCTTTTGATTCCGCAGCAGATCCGTATAGACCGATCCGGGAACCACAGCCTCCTGCCATTCCTCTCCGCCCGTGCGGCGCATCTTCCAATTCTGATCTAATGTTCTCACTTCCATCTATGCAGCATCCTCCTTCTTCTCTAGATCCCAGAGCAAGCAGTGGAATCTCCAATCATCACCGCAAAAGCCAGGACAGCAGACCTCTGCCCCGTCTGCTGCCCTGACAATTCCTTATCATCAAGCCAATCTGTATCTACTCTGCCGCCGGATACTCGTTGCAGAGCAGCCGGTACGCCGGTTCATCCTCTTCGATGGCCGGGAACCGTCCGATAGGCTCGTAGAACCGGTTGTCGTTTTCGTCGTCATTGCACATGGAGACCTCTCCCAAAAGAACCGCCCCGGTGCCCTCTTCCACATGGAAATCGTGGTACATATAGGGATAGACCGTGATGCTCTCCCCCGGCTGCAGCCGAACCTGAGTTCCTGCAGGCACGGTAAACTCCCTGCCGTCGCAGTTCACCTTCACGTCGGTATCCGCAAACTCCCCATTTTCCGTGGAATTGTAAACCGTGATCAGGACATTGCCGCCGCCCCGGTTGATGATATCCTCCATCTTATTCCAGTGGAAATGCATGGGCGCCATCTGGCCTTCCTTGACCATCAAGAGCTTTTCCGCGTAGGTTTTCGTATATTTGTCATTTTTAAGATTTCCGTTCCGCAGGGTGATCAGCGCAAATCCTACCTGGTCAAATTTTCCAAGTCCGTAATCTGTGATATCCCATCCCAGCATGTTGTCGCGGATCTCATCGTATTCGTGATTCTTCTCCGCCCAATCCCCGGGCGTCCATTTACAGAATGGGGGCAGCTCAAAACCGTGCTCCTTGATTAACGCTTCCATGCCTTTGATGGCCTGGTTGATCTCACTTCTTTTCATTGTTCCATCGCTCCTCTCGCATGATTCACCGCTCCCGCATGTCTCAGCGGAAGCGGCGCATTTACAGTTGTTTTTCACGGCCGGGCCGGCCGCTTATAAGAAACAGCTTTACTTTCCGTCTTTCCATTCATCAATCTGGCTCTGCATCTCGTCGATCACATCCTGCACGCCGGTTGCCTCCAGCTTCTTCTGAAGCTGCGGAAGGTATTCCTCCGGGTCCACGCTTCCTGTATACAGGGATTTTCCAAATTCATCCAGGACATTCCGAAAGCCCGCTACCTGGGTGCTGACCGGGTCCAGGTTGAAGTCGAATCCAAAGGACGGCGCTTCCTCGGAGGCATCGTTGAACTCCTTGAAGGTTGCCCATTTGTCCAGCGGCTCGTTATCTAATACATAGGTGTTGAAAAGTCCTCCCTGCACCCAGTAAGGCACAGAATAGTCTTTTTTCGCCGCTTCGTCCAGCTTGATCTTGAAGTCATAGACGTAGTCTTTTCCCTCTGCAGCCTCGACCTCGGATGCGTCCGGCTCCGCCTTCTCCCAGTGTACGCCTTCGATTCCGTAGTTCAGCAGGTTCCGCAGATATTCGTCGGTGTTGATCAGGTTGAGCAGTGCAACAGCTTTTTCGGGATGCTCGGAATTTTTGTTGACAGCCGTCAGCGCCCCTCTGGCAGAAGCATTGGTGATCTTCGTATCCATGATCTGGGTAGCCACCACTTCATACCCCAGGTCCTTGCCCCAGATCAGCTCCGCGTATGGCTGGCCGTCGCCCTTTGTGACAAAACGCTTGATGGATTTGTCATCGGAAGCGGTAGCCGCGTCTTTGTTGATATAGCCTTCCGTATAATATTTGCGCATGGTTGCAAGCGTAGACTTCATTCTCTCGGTTTCGAAAACATTTTTCACGGTCAGAGAATCGTCCCCGTATTCGATGCCCACCGGATCCTGGATCTTATCCATATAGGTAGGCGCCGTATAGTCCTTGGTCAGATACAGCGGCACCACATCCGGCTCTTTCTCCTTGATCAGCTTAAGCCAGGGCTCTAAGTCTTCCAGGGAATGGATCTCTTCATATGGAATGATATTTGTCTACATATTCTTTGGTAAATACCCACATGGGGCAGTTTCCGATCTCCTTCTCGCTGGGCACACCGTAGGTCACTCCGCCTACCTTGGCCGCCTCCCAGAAACGCGGGTCGATCCGCTCGTACATTTCCTGCTCCTGGATCAGGTCGTCCAGCTCGAGAAATGCACCCTTCTGGGCGTTCTGAAGATAATCGTTGGCCCAGGAACAGGTAAAGCACAGATCCCATGCGTCGCCGGTATTGATGACTACCTGCATCTTCTGATTATAGTCTCCCCAGCCTACTTTTACAATGTTTAATTTCACGCCGATCTTTTCCTGGGTGTACTCGTTCACCTTGTCCAGGACCGTCTGGTCGTCGTTCTGGGAATCCCCCACCTGGTACCAGGTCAGCTCCGTGATCTCTTCTCCGCTCTCGTTGGTCTCCCCTTTTCCTCCGCAGCCTGCTAAACTTCCGGCCGCAAGCGCGGATGCGATTGTCAGTGCCATCCACTTTTTATTCCATCTCATGATCAAATTCTCCTTTTCTATTTTCTGTGCCCCTCAGGGGCTTAAGTTTTGGAATGCCCTTTGGGGTATCATTATGTCTTCCCTGAATCCCGCATCCGGCAAATGACGCGGGATTCCGTGGCTGTCAGTTTTTCTTCCATATTTCTTCCATGATTCAAATGCAGAATCCGCTGTCCGGCCTGCTCTTACTCCTTTACCGCCCCGATGGTCAGCCCGTTTACAAAGTACCTCTGGAAAAACGGATAGGCAAAGATGATCGGCAGCGTGGAGATTACAACAATGGCCATCTTGATCGTTTCCTTGGGCAGGTTGGCCGCTGCCTGGATGCCGTCCACGCCCATCATGGACTTGTTGCTGGCCAGCCAGTCGATGGAGCTCTCAATCTGGATCAGCAAATACTGCAGCGGGATCCAGGTTTTATCGTCCATGTACATCATAGCATTAAACCAGTCGTTCCAGTAGCCCAATGTTAAAAACAGTCCGATGGTTGCCAGCCCCGGCAGCGCCATGGGAATGACGATCTTAAAGAACAGGTGCCACTCCGATGCCCCGTCGATCTTTGCCGACTCCACCACCGAATCGGGAATGCTTGTTTTGAAAAATGTCCGCAGCACGATGATGTTGTAGGAGTTCAGGCACAACGGCAAGATCAGCGCCCAAATGGTATTTTTCAGCATCAGCACCTTGGTCACGATCAGGTAATTGGCGATCATACCGCCGGAAAACAGCATGGGGATCGTGATCACCTTTGTAAAAAAGGAGCGGAACTCGTAGGTTTTTCTGGAAAGCGCGTATGCGTAGGTTCCGGTCAGAAGCAGCCCCAGAAGCGTTCCCGTCACCGTTACCAGGATGGTCACACCGTAGCTTCTGATGATATTTTCTCCCGCGCTGACGATGTATTCGTATGCGTAAAAGCTCCATTTTTCCGGGATAAACCGGTAGCCGTTCATGGCCAGGCTTTCCTCGTCCGTCAGCGAAATGATGATGACGAAGATAAACGGGATCACGCTCAGAAGGGACAGGATCGTCAGGATCGTGTTAAACAGTACATTGGTGGAGCTTTTTATGGAGTTGTAGCTGCACTGTGCGTCTTCCAGCTTCCGCAGCTTTTTCTCATAAGCACGCTCTTTTAAATTCAGTAATGACATTTTCTCCTATCTCCTTTCTTAGAATAACGCGTTTTCGCTGTCCACTTTGGACACGATCTTGTTGGCGATCATGATCAGTACAAATCCGACTGTAGACTGGAACAGCGCCGCCGCCGAGCTCATCCCGATCTCGCCGCTGGTCTTCAACGCCCGGAAAATGTAGGTATCCAGTACGTTTGTCACCGGGTACAGAGGGCCGGAATCCTTGGGAAGCTGGTAGAACAGCCCGAAGTCTGCCTTGAAAATGCCTCCGATGGACATGATCAGCAGGATCGTGATAACCGGCCGCAAAAGGGGCAGGGTGATGTACTTGATCTGCTGCCATTTGGTGGCCCCGTCCAGTACGGCGGCTTCGTAATAGGTCTTGTCAATGCCGCAGATGGACGCCAGGTATACGACGGTGTTGTAGCCCACGCCTTTCCACTGGCTCATGAAAATGATGATAAAGGGCCAGTATTTTTTCTCCGTATACCAGGAAACGCTGTCCTGGCCGAACTGCTGGAGCACTGCGTTGAAATAGCCTTTTTCCGGGTTCAGGAACGCGAACACGCAGTAGCTGACCACAACCCATGACAGGAAATAGGGCAGGAACATGGAGCTCTGGTAGATCTTCGCCATTCCTTTATTTTTCAGTTCATTTAAAAGCAGGGCCACGATCACCGGCAGTACGATTCCGAGAACGATAAACGCCACGTTGTACAGTACCGTGTTCCGCAGGATGATCCAGGCATCCCCGCTGCTGAACAGGAATTTAAAGTTGTCCAGTCCTACAAATTCGCTGGAAATCAGGCTCTGGAAAAAATTGCCCGACAACCTGTATTTCTTAAATGCCACCAGTATCCCGAACAAAGGCAGGTAGGCAAACAGAAAAAACCAGACTGCACCCGGGGCGCTTAGGATCAGCAGCTCTTTGTTGGTCCTGAGCTTCGAAAAAAATCCCCTCTTCTTTACTTTTTTGTCGTGCATTAAATCACAACCTCCTTCACTTTCAGATAGTTTTTCACCGCTGGGATCTGCACGTCCTGCGGTGTCAGATGCTTCTCCCGCATCGGCTGTCTCGCAGATGCGGCGGATAACGGAAGATTACCGGCTGCTGTTCACATCCGCGATGTTCACAGCAGCGAATCCGGCCTGTTTAAAATTGCCTTGCGGCAAGAGGCCGGATTCCAGCCCCAATACTATGCTGGCCTGTGACCGTGCAGCGCAGTGCACGGCCCATGAATAAACGATAACGATCCTCGGCTTCTTTCTGTCATCTTTATGAAATCATTTCTACGTCCTGAACTGTTCTGAACAATTACATTATATACCAGATGGAGATTTGATTCCTAGTTGAAAACTTTCAGTTTCCATGCACAAATTCTATGGCGGAGACATGGGAAAGTGGAAAAATTATATGTGAAATTGAAAAAAGGAACTGGAAATTTTCCAGTTCCTTTGCATGTCTTAATGTGATCAGCAATGTATTTTTTTATAAGCCGGTAAAAGAATCTTCTCCAGCCTTGCCTCTATATAGGTCTGATAAAATTCCCGCTGCAAAGAAGAAAGATATGGGACGCCCACAATAAACGCTTTCAGTTTTTCTATATCCACTCTCGGTAAAATCCTCAAAAGCGCGTCCATACATTCCGTATGCTCACCTTTCATCAAAAAATCATAATAGCGGATCTTCCTGCCATGCTCATGGATCGCAGACGTAGGAAAATGAAAAATACGGGCATTGAGCTCGTCTTCATCCCGCAGGATTGTATTCATAATACTTTCATCAGCCTGCGGAAGCAGACAGCTCCCACAATCAAAAACAGGCGCAGTCTCCGCAGACTGCCGCTTGTTGTCAATCAGGAATCCCCAATTACCATTATGCCTGTCAAAATTCCCAAGCAAGGTATCGACGATAAACATATTCCAAAAGTGTTCTTTTAGTTTTTCCGGATTTACAAACTGCTGCTTTTCAAGAGATTCCATAATATCCGACAATTCCGTACCAGTTCCCCCATGTTCGGAATCAATCACTGTATTTTTTATGGAGCAAAAATCATATAGTATTTTTCCATCTTCCGTAAAATCTTTACATGCGCAGACGATTTTTGTCTTTCCTGATATCTGGAAAGTCCCGAGCAGCGTCTCCTGAGCGCAGATCCCGAGCATTTGAAAAATGGTGCTGGCAATATGCTCGCTAAGGCAGCTGTTCGTATAGGATAACGCGGTCGGTTTTTTTTCCGCAGACGGCGGAAATTTGAGCATATAAATAGCCCCGTTATATTCTACCGCGATTTTCTTCCCATTTGCGCCATTATACGCTTTCCCAAAAATACGCCGGCAATCCGTAAAATCAATTCCGCCCATTCTCCTGGCCTCCCCAAAGGAATTTTTTCCGCAGATAGTCCGCATGCTCCGGAGTGATTGCGCCGGCGCTGATCTCTGCTGTGTTGATACTCCCGTATAACTCCCCCCACAGGCAGTCAAGCAAGGAAGATCCTTTTTCCAGACCTTCTTTGTAAGCGTCCAGATCATGCTGCAGGTAATCCGGCAGTCCAAATTCATAAGAACGTTCCCGAAGCTCCTGTACGGAGGGTTCTGCGGCAGCTTGAATATCCACATCTTTTGCCTGCATTGAAACGTCCACCCCCAGTCCTTTTGTTTCCTGGTTTTTAGTATATTGTCTCCCTTTTACGTTGTCAACCTTTTTGAACGGCAGTAAAAGATCAACCATTCTCTTTGTTACAGGGCACGCCTGGTCAAGGTGTGACCTGTAACGAGAAAAAAGGGGGAGGATTATATTTTTTTGAGTCCGGTTTGTAATTTTGTATTTTTCTATGTTAAAATGAAAGCAGCACAAACATGGGAGGCGGATTGGTTTTCGAAAGGGGGCAGACATATGTGCCGACTTGTAAATGTCAAAACAAATTTTAATACCGAGATTGAAGTAGCTGATATAAAAAAAGAAGTGGTTGAAAATATCATTGAAGCAGCCGGCGTATGTTCCAGAATCTGCCAGATCATTCTGTTTGGCTCTGTAATCGAAAGCAGATGTACGGAAGATTCTGATGTCGATATGCTGGTGATCAGCGATACACCCCGTTCAAAATTGTATAAAGATAAAGGGTATCAGGAATTTCTAAGAAGGCTGCATGAAAAGGCAACAAAGGGAATTGCAGCCTACCACGCCCAGCAGGCAGTTGAAAAAAATCATCAAATCTGAAATATATAAAGCAAATCCTGATATCAATCCCTGAAAAATGTATACTCACAAAATTTATGATTTGTGTGCCATTGCAAAAGCAAATCACATTCATGTGCCAAAAGGCATTGAGGAAAAAGCCGGTTTTCTTGATCCGACTTTTTTCCCAAACCTTCGGAAGGCCATCCCCCACTTTTGAGTCCCCGCCTTCCGAATGTCTCAATCCTAACCCGGATAAACCGGAAAAGTTTTTTTGCATTTCCTCCAAATTTCAAGTACAATAAAGAAAAATATTGGAG
>ERZ808051.1483-NODE-1483-length-15335-cov-3.792699_pt1 | contig 15335 bp, 9 predicted proteins | sample MGYA00380199_ERZ808051 | MGnify/ENA primary metagenome ERZ808051 (study PRJEB31490, sample SAMN06133391) | mouse gut metagenome | isolation source: J11 | host: mice | place: China: Chengdu | collected 2015-05 ...
GGATTGGGTCTTGATCGGAAAATTTCTTGTTGTGCTGGCAGGTGTTATGGTGTTTTTGTTGGTTCTGGCACGGTGCTTTCCGGTTAGGATGAAAGCAGCGGTGGTGACAAAAATATCTTTCGTAGCCCCGTGTGGGCAGGAGGAGGCTGTGTCGGTTATCCCAGCAGGTATCGGCAACAAATCTAATTTGTTGGAGTACAAAAAGACTGAGATGACAGACTTTCCAGCTGTCGTAGAGATTGCACCAGATGGCGAGGCGTTGGTTATGTCCGTAGAGGAGCTGTTATTCGTACCAACGGAGGAACCAATACTGGAGATGGAAGAAGTAGGGACAAAATACTCGTCATTCTCTTTGACAACGGAAGAGATTGCTATTCTGGAACGCATTGTCGAGGCTGAGGCAACAGGGGGAAGCATTGACTCAAAAATCCATGTGGCTCATGTTATCCTGAATCGGTGCCTGTCAGATGGTTTCCCGAATGATGTGGAATCTGTGGTTTTTGAAAAGAAACAGTTTGCGCCAATCAAAGATGGTAGATATTACACCGTGAAGATTACAGACAGTACGAAGGAAGCGGTACAGATGGCGCTTGCTATGGATGACACGGTGGACGGAGCAGTTTACTTTGCATTGCTGAAGGATGTTAAAAATGCGAAGACTAGGAGCTGGTTTGACACTCTTGAGTTTATTTTCATGGATGACCTTGGGCATTCGTTCTTTCGGGAATAAAATAAGCCAGGAACTTAACAGCATGATTAAAAGACATGGAATTATATGGGGAGATGATAGGTGCAGTACTTAGTAACCAGAGTTTCGTTTCCTTGTACTGACAGGTATTTTTGTTGGGAAGGATTATTAAAGCACACGGTTTTCTTTGGCTGTGTGCTTTTCTTTTATTATGAGGGGGAATACCGTAATGAATGATTTAGATCTTTTTGGAAAGATGGAAGAAAAAGAAAATGGCACCGAAGGTGAAGAAAAGGGCGGGAAGACAAAAGAGCCTCTCGAGGTCTTTCGCACCTTGCCAATCGCTCCAACCCTCAACTTGTTCGGTAGCCCAAAGGAGGAAGAAGGTAAGGAGGAGCAACAGCAGGGGGATGTTTCCCTGTTTGGCATTTTAGCCGCAAAGAAGGTGGATGCTTTGCTTGAGCCAAAGAGTAAACCGGCAGCGGAAGGGGCAAACAGTCATACTTCTTTCGAACAGGTGCAGGAAGAACTGCCAAGGGAAGTGCAGGAAAGAGTTGATGCTTCCTTACAGGGGCTTAATACAGTTACACCCGAAATTCGGACAGAGAAGCAGAAGGAATTCAGTAAGCAATTGCAGATGGAACAGGCGGAGGCAGAACCGATAGACCTGTTTGGCAAGCAGATACAGCCACCGATTGCAAAGCAAATGGAGAAAGAGTCCATGGAAATTCCGGAAGAGGAGGAGCGGGGGGAAGGGCAGCCAGAGAAAAAGGCACTGGAAAGCCCACAGCCGGAGAAAGAGAAACTACAGCCAGTACAGGAGGTTTTACAGCCGCCAGAAAAGGAGGAGCCGCCTGCGCAGGAAGAGGCTGTGCAGGAGTTTAACCGCTTTAATAAAACAACGGCCAAGGTTCTGAAGCCTGTTCTTAGTACGGCGGACAGGGCAGCAAACAAATTGCAGAATGCTGCTTTGGTTTCCCGTTTCGAAAAGATGCCACGCGGCATTGTGAGGGAATTTGAGGTTGCGTGGGACGAGCAGAACCAAGAGGCAATGGTAATGCAGTGCGCCGGGAGCACGACGAACTTTATAATGCCATCCAAAGTTAAGGGGTGTGTTGTGCAGTATGTCAGACCCAACTTGTTTAAGCTATCAAAGGGCATGCTTGGTTCACTGAAGGATAGACTTCTTTTCGGGGTAAGGGAACAGTTCGTGGTTGAGGTAAATTCACTATCCCTCCCGCAGTGTCTCCGGAAAATTCCGAATGGTTTCCTGCATTCGGAATGCCGCCTGAAACGGTTGGTGATACCAGCTACAGTAACAACCATCGAAAAGAGGGCTTTTGTGGATGCACAGATTGGAATAGTTGAGTTTGCAGGGAGACCACCTGTAGATGTGCAGCACATTTACTTCAGCCCTAATACCCACATTTGCTGTCATGCTCAGTTTCAGCAATACTTTGTTGGGCTTCATAATGTATATGTTATAAAGGACAGGTAGGTGATGATGTTTGGATAAGAAAAAGATGTCTGCAACTACGGTAATACAGACAGCGAATAATGCGAAGTCTTTGCTCTTTCTAAATTTGGGTGCAGTGGGTGCATTCCTGCTTTCACTGATTGCAAATGCATTAAATTCCGTCGGTGCTTTCTTAGGTAAGGTTCCTTTGGTTGGCGGTCTGCTTGAAACGATTTTCCGTTTTTGCAGTGGTTTTATTCGGGTGCCATGCTATGCGGTAATTGCCATTGCAGTTGTTGTGGATATTTTGTTGCTGCTAAAATTTCTGCTTCCTTTCTTTGGAAAACTATTTCGAAAGATGTTCCAGAGGGACAGGAAAGATGCCAAGGAAGAAGAACCAGAGGTGGTGGCGGCAGAAGAAGAGGAGAGCGGGAAAACCCTGCAGGTCGATGTAAAAGAGGGAGAAGAGCTGCATCTCTTTTAATTGGCAAGGAATGAAAGTTGCTATAAGGAAGGTGGAGAAATGAATATTGCAGGATTGTTGTCACCAGTGACAACTTTGAAGTGGTTTCTTTCAAATCCGAAGATTTTAGTTTTGGCACTGGTTGTGCTTGTTTTATTTTTCTGGCTTATTTCAATTTGGAGGAAGCGATGAAACTGACAGTATGCGGCAGGAAAAGGTATGTGATGGAGATGGAGGTTTTTTTATCTACCAACGGTATACCATTTTCTGTGGAAAGACCAGAATTCTGGAAATACAGCCGTTCATCCGATAAGGTTTGGGTGACTTTTCAATTACGGTCGTTTCGCGGCATCTGTTATCTGACGAAGAAATACGAGAAGCGATGCTTTTTGCAATACCGCAGGGAAGTGGGCGAGGCATTCCGGCAGGATTTGCCGCAGCAAATGGCTGACCAAGAAGAATTACAGCCATACGAAGATTTGGAGTCATACGAAGCAAGAATGGGAGGACGGTAAATGGAAGTTTTTAAACAGCTAGTGGAAAGCGGGAGGGCAGACGATGCTTTTATTCTGGCAAGATATATGTACCGGGTTGGGGAGCCTGTGATTGATGATTTAACATACGAAGATTTTGCTGAAAAGGTTAGGGGAAAGTTTCCACAGTTGGAACCGTTTTTTGGCAGGACATACGATGAAGACCCGGTTCCCAAAACCCTTTTAGCTGAGTTCGGGTTGCAGGCAGTGGATGCGGGTAGTGCTGACAGCACCGAGGACTTGCAGAAGCTTTTCGGTGAAGATAAGTCTTTAAGTATCCGCTCGGTTACGCAGTACAGGGAAGCGTGGGATTTCTTCCATGCACATCGGGTAGCAGGGAATGATATCTTTGTTGCAATTAAGGTGGATGGAAATAACACCAGGGAGGTCTACAAGGGTGGGGAGTTCCGGCTGTCATTATCCCGTGGGCGGAATACCGACACCTGCTTTGACTTCACGCATTCTATGAAGAAGGTGCTGCCGGGCAGGTTGGTTGGGGTGCCAGAGGAATTTGTGCTGTACGGGGAAGCATACGTGGAGGAAGCATACTTGCCGAAGTTACGTGCAAAGTACCACACGGGTGACAAGTTTAAGACCGCCCGGACAACAGCAATGTCCATGCTACGGTTGGACACTTACGACGAGGAGGATTACAGCCACCTAAAATTCAAAGCATTCAGTGCACCGGGAATGAGAAAAACTGTCAGTGAAACTTACCAGTTACTGGAATCTTTAGGGTTTGAAACGCCACCGCATAAGCTGATTCGGTGGCAGGAGTTACCGGAGGATTTTAGTTCGTTTTCCGGGTGGCTGGATAGGGAGGTATTCGCACCGTTGTCCGAGTACCAGTCTGAGATTGCTTCCGATGGCATAGTTGCCGAAGTCAACCAGTACGATTGGCTCGGTGAGGTTAATGGGAACTACAGCACAAGGCAGCTTGCCCTGAAGTTTGGACCATGGAACTTTACATACGCAAAGGGTATTGTATCGGATATCGTAGTACAGCAGAGGCGGGTTCTTGCCTGTGTAAAGATTGCGATTGAACCATTGACAACGCAGGATGGGTGCGAGGCAAGGGTTATCAATGTCTTTAACCCAGATATCCTGATCAATGCGGGGTTACGAAAGGGTTCTACGGTTTATTTTGAGCGTAACAGCGGAGCAGTTAATATTTTGTTGCATGGAAAGAAGCTTGAGCTTGTGCTGGATGAGGGAGGGATTTTGGCTGATGAATGAAAATCTGATAAAAAGAGAGGGGCATAAACAGGTTGATTTATTTCCTGTTTTAAAATGTGGCGGTGCTTTGTTTTATGCGAGGAATCCCGCACAGGGTAAGGATTCCGTAGCACCCGTTACTACAGCGGAGCGGCAACGTCAAAAGGATGAAGTGCAGAAAATGGCATTATTTTAGAGGAGGAAGACTGCTATGGTGTTTTTGGTCACAGGGAGCGGGGCAACCCTGAGTGAAGGAGTCCCTGATTTTTATGTCCACTCCCAACAGATACAGTCCTTGGGAAAGAAGGATGTAAGGGATGATTTGCTTGCTTTGGCAGGAAAAGACTCCGTGATTGTGGGAACCTTGGGCATCAAGGTAAAAGCGGGGGAGTACGAGAAGCCCGCTATCCCGGATGAGAATCTTTATACATCGGTATTGAGGAAAGGGGAGGTGGTCTTTTATGATGTGGTACCTAAATAATCTATACGAGAAGGCAGTTCCCAGGAAAGTCAGTCAGCAGACGCTGATTGCGTGCAGTCAGGGGAAAGCCCATTTGATACCACTTCATGTTTTGCTGTCAGAATTGAAATACGCTTCGCAGCACACGGAGTACCGTGAAGCGTTTGAAACATTGAATGCAGCGTTATACGTGCTGAGTGGTTACAGGGTTACACAGATGGAGGGACAAAATGGGAAATTTGATTCAAAGCAGGCAGCGTTCGTCGTATGATGAACTCTTGTCTAAGGCAATACCGGAGGTTATTAGGAGTTATTCCTACACGCATCAAAATGGATATGTGGTTGAGTTTTCCATGTTCCCAAGCGAGGTTAGCGGCAGCACCGATGAAAATGGGACTTTGCTCAATATGGTAAAATGCGCCACAAAGATTTCTGACTATGGCACCGGGGAGGCTTTGGAATATACAGTGCAGCTGCTTAAAGTTCCGGTATACACGGAAATGGGTTTTCGGATTAAGGGGAATTATGAGCAGGTGTTGGATTTATATGACAGGCTGCCTGGATGGAGTTTTACCGATGTAAAGGGGGAGATGGTAAATGCTGCGCACAAGGTCTGTGCCTCCTTGCTCACACTCAGGGGTGCTTCCATTAAATTCGAGGTATCTTCCGCAGGGGCTTTGATTGTATCGCGCAAGCGTGACAACAGCACAAAGAGTATCCCTGCAGGGCAGTTCTTCCGGGCAATCACAGACTTATCTGACAGCGATTTTTTGGGCATTTTTGGGTATGATAACCCGTTTATTGTATCTACCTTTTCCGGGCGCTACACTGTTCATCGAAATTCCTCGGATGAAGAAGTTGTTTCAAAGGCGCAGTGCGTGGAAAAGTTGGCGGCAATGCTGATACCACCGCATATCTTGGCAAGGCTTCAATCCGTGGACGAGAAGCAGAGGGAAATTTCCAAGATGCTTTTCAACGACAGATATATAGATCTTGGCGAGGGGCAGCACAAATCACTGGAACGTCTGGCTTCTTACCGGAACAGGGCGTTGCACAAGACACTTGCTGAAAATATAATGGTTGGCGGGGAGGTATACCACAGCGGTTTGATTCTTACCGAGGATGTTTTAAACCGGATTGATGCAAGTCCAATTGATTCGCTGAAAGTGGTACATGATGATAAGGTTTTTGTATTGCGGAAGTTTACCAGTTTTGTTTTCCGTGCTTTTGGGGAGGAACTGGCAGAGAATGTCGTGGTGGACGGTATTTCTTTAACAAAGGGAACAAAGCTTGGTTTGGCAGAACTTGACGTTTTGAACGGGAGTTCCTTAACCAGCATCAAGGTTAATACTGCGGGGACGGTCAGGGAGGTGCAGCGAAGGGTTTCTGTAAAGGCTCTTGCATTGGAAGATCTATACACGGTATTTTCCATTTTTGCAGATAATGTAAACGGTTATGGGCTTTTCGATAACCAGTATGAACTGACAAAACGTATCGTAATCCCTTTTGACAAGGCAGTCCTTCAGGCTGTGAATGCCAATATGCAGGATTACGTAGCCGCCCTGAATAAGAGGATTGCAGTAGCTTCCAGCCAAAGTATTCTGGCTTTCCATGATAATTTTGCCAAGGTAATTAACACGAACCGTATCATGGATTCCATTTTCCGGGTAAATTCTGTAACTGGGCAGATGTCCGAAACAACAAATGCATTAAGCTTCGATGCAAAGGGTTACAAAATAACGACCAACATCAATGACGGGAATATGGTCAGTGAGGCTCTTACCAATGTGCAGGACTTACAGTTTGGGCGTATGGATGCGATTGATGAGCCGGAGTCCTCAAAGATTGGTCTGGTGCATTTTAGAACCCTTTACGCAAAGGAGGATGAGTGCGGGAAGCTGACTGCCCCTTACCTGATTGTACGCAATGGGGAAGTAACCGGTCAGGAACCTGTTTATCTTACGGCAGAGGATGAGCGGGATAAGTACATTGCGGAGTGGGATGAAACTTTTCTGAACGAGGATGGCACAAAAAAGGATAAGGTTGCCGCAAGGTGCAATGGGACAGTAATAACTGTTCCGGTTGAGCAGGTTGCATTAAAAGAATACACGCAGTTGCAGAATTTCTCACCGGCAAGAGCCTTAATCCCTTTTGCAAACCACAGTGCCCCGAAAAGACAGCTAATGGCGGGGAACCACGCAAAACAGGCACAGGTTGTAATAAAGTGCGAGCGACCGTTGGTGGGAACCGGTGTGGAAAGTATCCATCAGCTTGGCGTTATTTTTGCAAGGGACATTGCAAAACGGTACTACCAAGAGGCTTCCGTAATTAGTGAAGGCATCCGGGGGATGAAAGAGCAGATACTCGCAAGCCCCTTAACTTTGTGGAATGTCGTGGACAGGGAACAGGAACGGGAATTAAGCTTTTCGGTTAATTGTGTCACGGAGGCAATAGAGAAAAATCTGCTGCCATTACAGACAGACGATGTGGTTTCGATTACCATCCCGTTTATGGTTAAGAATAGCGATAGCACACTATACAGCTACAGGCTTGTTCCGAAGGAAGGGCGTATTTACCAACCGGATGATATCGTGGCACATGATATGGGGCATGATACCAAGGAATACAACATGGAGTTGCTGGTTGATTATGGGGCAGTCAAGACGAAACCGGAAGATTTTAAGACTGCGTTAGGGTTTGGTATGAACTTGGTTGTTGCTTACAAGACACATGAAACAACCACAATTGATGACGCAATCTCAATCAACAGCCGTCTAGTTTATGATGACACACTGACTACGATTTCCATGCAGTCGATTGACCTTGAACTACACAACAGTGACATAAGACGGGAGGATTTCGCCCGTTATGCGTCTGCTTCAGTGGATCTTGGCAATATTGATGTGAACGGGCTGCCATTCGTTGGTGCGATTTTACAGCCGGGGGATGTAGTTTGCTGTAAGACCATACGGAATTTGCAGACAGGGAAAGTTGACGGAGTAGTTGAATACGTTGACAAGTACAAGTCAGGGCAGGTGATTTCGGTTACACGGTACAAAGAGGATGATAAGGAGTGCGCAAGAATTATTCTAGCATCCCGTTCCTCGATAGAAGTCGGGGATAAAATGTCAGGGAGGTGCGGGAATAAAGGTGTTGTTGCGCAGATTGTGCCAGAGGCTGATATGGCTTACGACCCTAAAACCGGTATGACAGTTGATATCATGCTCAATCCTCTTGGAATACCATCCAGAACAAATATCTCACAGCTGATTGAGGGCATCTTGGCCATGTGCGGAAGAAAGAATGGGAAGCATTACGTCGTTTCCCCTTATTACAAGGATGGTGCAAAGTTCGTGGTTAGCGAGGGGGAGAAATATGGTGTGCATCCGACGATGCTATGCGACGGAAGGACGGGAAGGATGTTTGAGCGCCCGATCAATCTTGTGGTGCAGTATATGTATGTCTTAACGCACAAGGTGAAGAAGAAGATTCATGCCATTGGTATAGATGAACAGGTTGACCCTGTTTTCCTGCAGCCAAGAAAGGGGCAAAAGAATGACGGTGGTCAGAGTTTTGGGGAGATGGAGTTGTGGTGCCTTGCCAGTGTGGGGGCAAACAAAGTAATCCAAGAAATCTACTCCACGATGTCGGATGATATCTCCAACCGCAAGAGTGTGGTGGAGGAGATGAAATTGCATCCAGGTGATATCCATTTGCAGGCTTCGGATAATAAGAATGATTACTTGTACCAGGCTATGTGTCGCTCCTATTATGTTGAGGTGGAAACTGACCCAAAGACAGCCACGTACTCTTACCGCCCATTTACAGATTTGGAGATTCGGGCACTGTCTGGCAGCCCGGTGCAGGATAAAGTTGCGCTGCACAGCCAGGATTTATTTGGTAAGGTGGATTCCCCGGAGGAGCGGTCGCAGGCAAGGTCAAGGTGGAGTTGGATTGACTTAAAGACAGAGATTGTGCCGCCAAATTTTATCCAGAAAGGATATCTTCATAAAATGATTTTGGTGCAGGTCATGGGTTCGGCACCTGATTTCATGGTCAGCACAAAGTTTATTTCCAGCGCAAAGATGGAAGGGTTGATTACTGGAAGTGTCTGGTATGTGAAATCGGATGCTCCAGGAAAGCTCCCTTTAATCTGTACATCGCAGGATGCCCTTGCTGTCGTTACCGGCAAGGTTATGACAGGGATGGCGGCGTTGGTGCAGATGCTCCGGGATGCGGATGTTGGGCGTGGCATTCAGTTTCTGCGGGATAAAATTGCAAATGCACGGGTGCCATTGCAGGGGGAGAAGCTAGCAACGTACCGTTCTGATATTCTGAGGATGGAGGCTTTTATTCGAGAGGGGCATTCCCTTGAAGAATATGTGGTATCGTCGTATCCGGTTATGCCGCAGACTTACCGTCCAGAGTTGGTAGCTGCAACAAAGGGACGCACACCGGATTTTGACCATTATTACAAGAATATTCTTGATGCGGTACAGGAATACGGCATCCACCCGAGCGACTCTGCGGTGCATAATATCTATAAGGCTATCGCCTCATTTCAGGGTTTGGCAAAGAAACAGCAGAACTACCAAAATCTCAGGTCATGGTTCTTTAATAATGACACGAATCACGGGAAGCTGCGTTCCAATGGGCTTTCAAAGAGGATGGTTCGTTCCGGCAGGTCTGTAATAACACCTACTTCGATAAGGCATATGCCGTTCACAAAGATTGGTATGCCGTTAAGTATGCTGTTGGACGCATACGAAACGGAATTGGTCGTTTACTTGGAAAATCAGTTTTCCATTGTGCATACCAGTAAGATGCTGTCCACACATTGGCGGCGGCTGTTCACTGCTCTTGGTGAGCATAATGTTGCGAAGTTCAGGAAAATTTACAGTAAGAGATTGGAATCTTACTGTGAGATCCCTTCGGACAAGGCTTACGAGGAGATATTACGACATATAAAGAATTTCCTGGAGGGGGTTCGTTCCATTCCGGGGGATGAAGATTCTCCTTGGTTGGTTGAGCCGGCTGTCCTGCTGGTTGGGAGGCAGCCTTCTTTGCATAAGTTTAGTATACGGGCTTACACACCTATCGTTGTTGATACAAAATCAATCCAGATACATCCGCTTGTGTGCAGCGGGTACAATGCTGATTTTGACGGTGACACCATGTGGTGGTGCGGTTTAATTAGCAAAGAGGCAAAGAACGAGGCATTGGAGAAGCTCTCTCCGGGCATGGACTTTATCAACCCAAAAGATTCCTCGTTGGTATACAGCTTTGCACAGGATATCTGCTTAGGGCTTTATGCCGCCACCATGCTGAAAGATAACAGTTCCTCCGTTTATCAGTATGTGGATGAGGTAAGGGATGTTCATTTCTTCCGCAGTTTGGACGAACTTTCTACTGCCGTATACGCCGGTATTACAAAGCCTTATGATATTGCTTCTTACACCCATGATAACGGGAATACCTATCTGTCCACTGCGGGGAGGCTGCTCTTTAATTCTCTAATCCCAAACACTTTCACTGATAAGCCCTACACGGACACGCTCCATCTGTTTCCGACAGGCAGTACTGCGGCTTCCCATCTGAGGGAATTGAAATATGACGGTATCATTGCTTCCAAGGGAGGGACAACAAAGGATGTTAAGTATGTATCGCTCTCGAATCTGACAAAGGAGATATTCACGGAGTTTGGTACGGATGCCGCTTATGTTTATCAACGTATTGTGGAGTTCGGTTTTTACTTTGCGGATACAATGGGATGTTCACTGTCCTACGAGGATTTAATTTGGGGGACGGATGAGAGCAGTATTGACAGGCAGATGGCAAAGGAACTTTCCGTTTTTGACGTGGAGGGCAGACTTGGTATTTGCTCGGGCGGTGAAGTGGATTCTGCTAGGAAGGCGGTGCAGGAGAAATACCACACAATCAAGGCGGAAACAAAGGATAAATTGCTTGCACAGGCGAATCAGGTTAAGCTGCAGGTTGAGCAGGACTATCAGGAAGGTTTAATCGCGGAGCAGGATAAGAAAGCGATGCTGACAGATATCTATAAGAGGGTAAATGAGAAAATAAAAGGAAACCTGACAAAAACGATGGACAGGAATAATAACCTTTTCATCATGTATGACTCCGGTGCACGCGGAAATGCGGGGCAGATTATGCAGACATGCGGCTCGGTTGGTATTTTACAGAAGACCAAAAGTGAAGATCTGGAAACCTCTGTTATCCATTCCTATGCAGAAGGGTTAACCAGTTTTGATGTACAGCTTGCATCCTATTCTGCACGTACTGGGGTTGCTTCCACGCAGAATGAAACAAGCTCTGCCGGTCATGGGACACGTATCTCGGTATACATGCTTGCAGGGATGAAGGTGGTAGAGGATGACTGTGGCAAGGAAGATTGGTGGTACGATGTGCAATACAAGCAGAGGAAAGACAGGGTTAGGCTGCATCCGTCGAAAGAATACTTTGATCGTTTTCTGCTTGGCAGGAGGGTTCCTGATTCGGATAAAAAGCTGCGGAACACTTTGGCGGGGTGCTTGGGTGCAGACGGCACGATAGGGGAGGAATGCTACCCAGTACTGCAAAAGGCAGGCATCGAGTCCTTCTCTTTCATTGGCGAAAAGGGGGAAACAAAGACCACAGTCATCACCATTAAATCTATCTACGGGGCAGTAGTCCTCTGTGAGGATGTACGGCTGACAAAGTTTTTGGATAATGGCAAGTTGAATGCAAAGTGCATACCGATTATTGAAAAGTACTTTATTAAGAATGTCAGCACCTCTTATGGGAAGTTTATTTTCTTCTATGAGATGGATAAGCTGTCAGCTTCCTTGCTTCTTGGGAGAGAGTGCAGGGATTTACCAAAGGCGAAACAGTACCTGTATGTCCCAAAAGGTTCTGCAAGTGGGAAGAGGCTTAGCATTACTACAGAGGAAACTATACGTTATATTGAGGAGCAGGGGATGGAGCGTGTGCCTGTCCGTATCCTGCTTGACTGTAAGTCAAAGGGAGGCATCTGCAGGCGGTGCTATGGTCTGAAGTATAGTAATAATCGGTTCCCGGAGGTTGGGGAGGCGGTAGGATACGAGGCGGCGCAGTCCATCGGGGAACCATCTGCCCAGATGACAATCTCTCTGTTCCATAGCGGCGGGGCAGCCGGGGCAAGTGTGGCGAATGGCGTGGAAACTTACCAGAGGATGTCTGAGGGGTGCATGCCAAATGAAAGCAAAGGTTCTGCTGCCATTTTAGCTGTGTCAGAGGGGTTTGTCAGGATACAGAAGGTTGATGCAAATTCCAGAATTTATATTCAGCCAAAGAATCCGGAAAGTGACCTATGCCTTGGCTGTAAGAACGGAGGGGGATGTTCTCTACTTTACGGTGGCGAAGGCAGGTGTATGCTTCCAGCGATGGTGGCAGATAAGAGCCTTGTTGTAATAGATGGGGAATACGTTTCCGTCGGGCAGCCGCTCACTTACGGATATACCGTACCGAACACTTTGCCGAGTGAAATTCACGGAATGGCACCAAGTGAGCTTTTCCGTTTGAAACAGGTAATGTGGCTTGGAAATTACTTCCATACTTTTGAGGCGAGCAGCATTTACATCAACGCACGGCACTTTGAGTTGCTCACGCGGGCGCAGACCTTTAAGGTAACATTACTGCATGACCCGGAAGGGAAGTTTGTGCCGGGGAAGTCATACGAATACGGGGAGATTGCGGATGATATCAACCGTCTGGAACTGTTTATGAAAGTGCATGGCGCAGGAAGCGTAGTCCCGGCTGTCAGTGGGGCACTTGCTGCTTCCACCTTTGAGGACAGCATCAATTTACTTGCACGGTTTGCAAATGAATACGTGGAGGATGCGCATAAGTCGGAACTCGGCGGCGTAATCTCAGGGTTTAATCTTGCCACTGGCAAGCCGCGTGTTTTTACTCCACCTGCAATTTCACGGGAGAGAGTACTGATGTACAAGAGCCAGAGGGCTGCCACCGATACTCCGGCTGACAGCACCACTTTTAGCAGCCAGTATGTTGGGGTGGTAATGCCAGAGGCAAATGGATTTGATTTTCAGGATATCGACTTGGGTGATATGTCTGAGATGGACGTTTTCGGGACAGAGGATACCAGGATGTTTCCGGAAAATGCTGAGGAGACCAAGGTGCTTGACGAAAAGACGGAGGGTACTGAAAAGGCAGAGGATTTTGACTTTGAAAACGTAACATTAAACTCCATGGATTTATTCTGATGTAACAGCGGAAAGAGGTGATGAAATGGCAGTAAAAAAGAATGCCTCAAATAAAACAAAGACAATGTTTAAGAGGGAAAGCTATCCATACCGAAAAGAATACTTCAGAAGAAATCCGGGGCTGTTCGGCTGCATCTGGTTTTGTTCGCAGTGCGGACGACCACTTATTGGGAAAGGGAATGTGGTGGTTGACCATATTGTCCCATTGAATAAGCACGGCATCAACAGGACGTTTAACACGGTTGCTAGCTGTGGTAAGTGCAATAGCCGGAAGAGTGATTTGGTTGATGGCAGAATTGTGAGGGGGTACATTGCAAAGGTGGTAGAGGTTATAATCTTTACCACCCAGAAACTCATAATTCTGCCATTTGCCTGCATGTTTTGGGCGGGGAAGAAAATCTTCCCCTCCTTGGTTTCAACTGTGGCTGGGCGGATTGTACTGATTGGCTTGCTTGCAGTCGCTATCTGGAAATTAATTATCTGAGGAGCATAAACATGATAATCAAAAGTTCGAGCCAGTTTGAGATTGATGTATCGGATATGCAGTTTCTAACTGGAATAGCTCTTAGTTTCCTTGGAGAGGATGCAATCGCAAGGGCTGTTATTAAGATGCACAAGGACGAACCGGGGAAACGTGAAGATCTGTTTCAGGGCTTGCCTGGCAGTAGGGGGATATGGGATTATGTGCAGTTCCTGTACAATAACGCGTGCATCCCGGCTGAGGTGGGAGGCGGGGTACGGATGAGGGTAGGCATGGTTTCCATCTCGGACTGTGTTAGTGCCTCCGTTACGGCAGGTGCCATCTACATGGAGGCTATGAAAGTGCTGTTGCATCACTCTGTTGATTCTCTGATTGTTGCTTTTGCAAGGACTCCGTTGTTCAAGAATGAATTTCGGAGTTTTTATATCAATGATATAGGGAGGCTGGGGCAAAGCTCTGTTTTTCGGGAACTGGGGGAAGAGGGCAGAAATGATTTTTTCGAGGAGGTATACAAAAGGTTTCTGGCAAGAACCGCATTATACTTTGCAAAAGGGTATGATGCGGTTTCATGCACACCTGTAGCTTACTTGCGGAACGCTTACCAGGCTTACTTCCTGCGGGACAAGGTGAATGTTACGAATGACCTGTTTAACTACCTATACCAGAAAGGGCAGGATTTAAACCTACCGGATGGCAAGACGACGAGTCTATCCGTGGTTGGCATTGACTGTGGTGTTACGGAGGCATACCTTGATTTTAAGAGCGTGGTTGCAAATATCAGTCTGGCATCGGAAGTTTTGTTCTGGCACAATCATGGTTCCACCATCTATTCCAATATTGTTTCGTACTACAGAAAGCGCAGGATTGCAAGGATTTTGGATGAGAATGTCAACATCTTTAAAAGGCTTACCGGGATAAAGGTTTCCCGGAGGATGGAGCCTGATATGGTGGCGGCAGACGATGCCACCCTCCGCACCAAATACTCTGCAAGAATAAAATATTGTGATATTCTGGAGGATGCCATCTTGGGTAACCGGAATGTGGATATGTTGCGGTTGTATGAGGATTTGAAGATTTGCAGCAGGAATAATTCCATCAAGAATGCTACAAAACTTTTCTCAGAACAGCCCGGGAAGATTTTGCAGCAGGGGAAGCATTCCCTGAGTAATGGTGATCTGTTCCAGGTTCTTGTGAGTGGTTATATAGCGTTAAAGAAGCTGTTACAGTATGTTGAGGATAAGAAGGGGCTAGGTCTTTCTGTTTACTCTGTGCCAGATTTCATTTTTATGGATTTGCGGTACGCGAGGAGGTTCAGTACATTGGAAGACTGTCTGGCTTGCTGTGAAACAGTGATGAAACTGAAGGAAGAGGCTTCTAAGGTTGCTGTTGTCGAGAAGAACCTAAAATTAAACGATTTGCTGTACGATGATTTTTGTATTTCCGGGGTGGCTGCCAGTGAGAGGTTAAAGGCGTGGCTTATCAAGCGTCCATACGTGAATTTGAGGGAGCAGATTAGCCGACGTGCAAGGGAAACGGAGGAAACAAATTACCACGGGATAGCAAGAACGTTCAACAGGGTTTTTAGCAGCTATCTGAACCAACGAGCCGTATTAACATCCAAGGATGAGAGCCATGTGATAACTGCGCTGCAGGTTGCCTTGTGGGGGAGGGATGATGAGGCTCTGCTCCCGCAGAACCGTCCAGTGCGTCTGCGTATTTGGAATGCTATTCTTGGGAAGCTTGAGGCTCTCTTGCATGACGAATTAAGCAAGAAGTGC
>ERZ808051.1486-NODE-1486-length-15298-cov-5.527758_pt1 | contig 15298 bp, 11 predicted proteins | sample MGYA00380199_ERZ808051 | MGnify/ENA primary metagenome ERZ808051 (study PRJEB31490, sample SAMN06133391) | mouse gut metagenome | isolation source: J11 | host: mice | place: China: Chengdu | collected 2015-05 ...
CAAGGCGCAGCATAATTGTAAGTACCGCGCTCTGAACAAATATGGCAACTATGTATGGGTGGAGTGCAGGGGCAGCGTTATCAAGGGCGAAGACGGCGCCCCGGCGGTCTTTGCTGGCATTATGACAAGGCTGGACGGACAGAATAAGTATGATTTCCTGACGGGGCTTATGACCATTGACGAGTTTTATCAGAGGGATTTCTCTGTGGGAAGCGGCGCCGTTATGCTTATGGGGATCGACGATTTCAGGAAGGTCATTACCAGCCGCGGATATGAATTTGGAGACAATGTGCTGGTGGTTTTGGCAAAGCTGATAATGAAGGAGTGCGGGGACGAGATGCAGGTGTACCGCTTTGGCGGCGACGAGTTTTTGATTGTGAAGCCCAATGGCACCCTGGAGGAGATGAACGGACTGTTTGACAGGATATCGGGGGAGGCTGACGAGCTGAGGAGCCCGGATGGTCAGCGCGCCCATATAGAATTTTCCGGGGGCTTAAGCTTTTATCCGTCGGACGGGACTACCAAGGAAAAGCTGATAAACAGGCTTGAAAATTCCTTAACCTATGCGAAGCAATACAACCGCAGACATCTGGAGGTTTTTAACCAGGAGATCGCGGACCACCAGAAAAGAGCGCAGCTGCTGAACGAGGATTTGAAGGACAGCATCCGCAACGGCTTCAGGGGCTTCGAGCTGTATTTTCAGCCGCTTGTCCAAAAGGAGGACCAGAGCATTATCGGATGTGAATCCCTGCTTCGGTGGAAGGGGGAGCATATCAAGGACTCTTATCCGATGGAGTTTATAAAGGTGTTGGAGGATCATGGAGATATTCAGTCGGTGGGCCAGTGGGTCATGGAGCAGGCCATCGAGCATCAGAAGAAATGGCAGGAAAAATACCCGGGGTTCCATGTGAGCTTTAACGTGTCCTATCAGCAGTTTATGAATGAACATTTTGTGGATTCTCTGATCGCAAAGGCCAGGGATACGGGCGTTGAGGCAGGCAATATGATCGTGGAGCTGACGGAGAGCAACGAGGTGGAGGAGGCGGAGAGCCTTGCGCGGGTCTTCCGCAGACTCAGGGAGGAGGGCTTTACCATCGCGCTGGACGATTTCGGCACGGCGTACGCTTCCATGCAGATGCTGATGAACCTGCCTGTAAATTATATTAAAATCGAGCACTCGTTTGTGAAAAATCTGGCGAACCCAGGGCATGAGAACGATTATATCATTATCGAGAATCTTTTGTCCCTGTGCAGGATGCTTGGATGCGGTTCGGTGGTGGAGGGTGTTGAAAACGAGCTGATAGAGAGTGCCGTGAGGAAGACGGAAGCAACCTACCTGCAGGGCTATTACTACTCCAGACCCGTTCCGGAGGCGGATTTTGACAAGATGCTTCTGAAGAACCGGGGAATGTAGAGGGAATTTTTACGATTTTGTATAGCGGAGATGATGGGATTTGAACCCATGCGCCGGCGAAGCCGACCTACCGGATTTCGAATCCGGACCCTTCAGCCACTTGGGTACATCTCCGGGCGGACCGGCGGATTGTTTTGACACATCCGGCAGTCCGTTTTTTATTTTATATTATCCTCCGGCTTTTTGCAAGCATTATTTGTTGAATCATGTGTTTTTGGAGAAGAAAGTCCTTTTGCGGAATTGCAAGCCACCCTGGCGCCCGATAAATTGCAATTTATGATTTCTCTCTCATACATTTTACAGTGCTGAAAGCAACAACAAGGAGGGCAGCCAGCATGATAATACCGTCCGTTCTAATCATCCAATCCGATAAAGGGGCAATAAACCTATTCAATAACATTATAACTAAAGTAACAATCAAGATGCATATACTGATAATTTGTGCTTTTTTCACCCGTTCATTTCCTTTCATTATAGAGAATTTGTTGATTTAATCTTATCATGGCTTATAAGCTTGACGCAAGTGGCAATTGGTAAAATTGCCGAGAGCATTATCCGTCAAAACCAAAGATAAAAGGGAAAAATAATAAAAACATAGACATTACGGTAAAGCGGGTTTACAATAAAATCACACCGGGGCAGAATTTTTCAGACGATCTTAATTCAGAATCAGGAATGGGACTGCATGGTATTTGATTAATGCATTTGTGAGGACACACAGGGAACCCCGGGAGGGAGTATATCAGATCAAGTATATATGTTGGTGAATATGCCAGGGGTGGTAAAATGATTGAAATCAGGGGGCTGACAAAGGTATACAAAATGCCTGGCGGCATGAAAGTCAAGGCGCTGGACGGGGTGAATCTGTCCGTGGAGAGGGGAGAGTTTGCTGCGGTCATGGGCAGCTCAGGCTCAGGGAAGTCCACGCTGCTTCACATAATAGGAGGGGTGGACAATCCCACGTCAGGCAAGGTGGAAATAGACGGCGAGAACGTGCATAAAATGAAGCCTTCCGAACAGGCGGCGTTCAGGAGAAGGAAGGTGGGGATCATATATCAGGCGTACAATCTGATATCCACGCTGACAGTGGAAGAAAACATGATACTGCCGCTGCTTCTGGATAAAAGAAAGCCGGCGCGGGAGGAGGTGGAGAAGCTGTTGGAGCTTCTGGGCCTGAAGGACAGACGCAGGCATCTTCCGGGGCAGCTGTCGGGAGGCCAGCAGCAGAGGACGGCAATTGGGCGTATCCTTCTGGAGAAGCCGGAGGTGCTTCTGGCTGATGAGCCCACTGGGAATTTGGACAGTGCAAATACAATGGAAATAATGAACTTTCTGGGTAAAATCAATGAGTCGGGGCAGACGATTCTTCTGGTGACCCATGACGCGGGTGTGGGGGAGGCGGCGAAAAGGAAGCTGTTGATGAAGGACGGAAAAATAGTTTCGGATACCTCGGAAAACAACAATAAAATTGCCGGGGAGGTGCAGGCATGAAGCTTTTGGTTCGTTCCATGCTCCGTCATTTGAGGCAGCACCTTCTACAGACCTTTTTTACAATGGCGGTCAGTATCCTGATTACAGGGATGATTGCCGTACTGTTCCATTTTGCTTCAAGCTTTCAGTGTTCCCTGCGGAATTACGCATTGGAGAGGTATGGCTCTTACCATTATAAATATTACACAAAGGCCGGGACAGGCGGCGCAAGGATATTTGAGGAAATGGGAAGGCGCTTTCGGGAGGACCGGTGGTTTTCAGAGGTGCAGCTTGTAGAGGAGGAAGGCCAGATTTTTCTGATACTTACGGCGGCGCATCCCGGATTGTTTACGTCCAAAATCATGGAGGAAAAGTTTGATGAGGTGGCTGAGGACTGCCGTGAGTTAAGGGAGGGAGAGATTTTTGAGCGGGGAAGCGATCATAACTGGGATCTTTTGGCTTCTTACGGGGACCTGGAAAAGGAAAACGGAATCTATACCTATCTTTTGATCTTTTTTCTGCTGTTTGCAGCCATTGCTGCTGCGGCGGTTCTTACACTTGGCGCCGTGTTCAGGGTGTCGGCCATGCAGAGGGAGAGGGAAATTGCCCTGCTTGCGGGTATGGGGGCCGAAAGAGGGCAGCTCGTCGGGATGATGCTCTTGGAAAGCGTCATTTACTGTCTGGTTTCCGTTCCGGCAGGATTTTGGCTGGGAATTTTTTTGTACAGGGTAATTCAGCGGCATGTTGACAATATTATCTATTCTCTGTTCCGATTACCCCCGGCAGACCTTGTGATATCCGTGCCTTGCTCCGCAGTGCTGGCGGTATGCGCGGTGTGCGTCATTCTGCTGTCCGAACTGCGCTCCGCGATGAGGGTATCGCGTATCAGCCCCATGGAGGCGCTGCGTCGGACGACGGAGATCCGGGTGCAGGCAGAGGAAATGGGTGCCGGCTTGGCTGCGCCTGACAGGAATAAAGGAAAAGCTCCGGCGTACAAATCCCGGGTGGAAAAAAGAAAAGCGCCGGACAGGAATGCGTCGTCCGAGAGATGGCTGGCCCAGAAATCCTGGCACAGATTTAAGCGCAGGAACAGGCCGATTCTGCTCATGCTGGCGGTGACCTTTGCCCTTTGTTTTGTGCTGGACGGATTCAGCAGGTATTCCACAGAAGCGGTAAGAATGAGCTTTGATACGATTTCCTATAATTTTTCCATAGAATTATACGGCGATGACAAGGCGGAGCTGGAAAGGCTGGCTTCCAGGCTGATTCGCGGGCAGGCTTCCATGCAGGATTTCAGGGCGGACTCCTCACAGGAGGGTAAGCCGGACAGCGTGGGCAGCCGGCTTACGGCGGTGAGGGAGGCAATTTACAAATTACGTAGTCCTTATCCGTTTTCGGAGCAGGGGGAGGGGTCGCTGTTTACAAACCGCGGCATGATGCCGGACGTGGTTCTGCAGTGTATCGATGAAGACAGCTTTAACCGGATCTGCGGGGAAATTGGGATTTCCGGGGAGGCGGACGGGCTCTGGGGAATTTTCCTGAATACGGAGCGCTCCTGGTGGTCGGACGGTGTAATGGTCAAGGGGCGGCCTTACGCCGTGGCGGCGGGAGAGCAGATACGGTTCTATGGAGCGCCGGACAGCGAAGGGGCTGAGGAGGAATTTATATTGACCGTGGCGGGAGTTTATGACAGGCAGCCGCCGTATGCGGACATTACGGCAAGCGTCCGTATGCAGATTCTGGTGCCGGAGACCGTTTTTTCCGCGATGGAGGAGAAGCGCCCTTACAGGGATGTGGAACCGGGAATCTATCATATTTCTCTCCGGGGGAACGTAGAGGACGGACAGGCGCTTGGGAAAACGGCAAAGGAGCAGGCGGAGGAGCTTCCGGGGGTAACATGCCGCGTTTATGATTTTGTAGAACAGCTCAGGCAGGAAAAATCCGGCATTGACAGCTTTGAATTCTTGTGCGGGGCGATGGTCGGTGTTTTTGCCTTCATATGTATCTGCGGCAATTTTACGCTTTTATGGGCAGTCAACAGGGCAAGGGAGAGGGAATTTGCAACGCTTTTATCGGTGGGAATGGAGCCTGGGGGCCTGAATAAAATGCGTCTGCTTGAGCTGCTGTATAATGTGCGTTATGCATTTCTGCCGGGCGTGCTTGCGGGCGTGTGCGTCTATCAGGCGATCTATCTGGTGTATAACTTGGAATACCGGATAAGCTGGCATTTTCCGCTGGCTGGCCTTCTGCTCGGCACGGCGGTATTGGTGGTTTCTTTGGGCGTTACGGATTTGGCGCTCCGGTTGGGGAGCGGGAAAAGGAGTCTTTCGGAGCAGCTGCGGATGGAGGAATAATCTCCGGCTTTGCTTCGGGACAATTGTGCATAATTTAATGTACGTTTAATATGAAAGAATGAATAAACTCCCATGCAACGGTTGCAAAATTATTATGAAAAGGGTAAAATTTATATTAACCATGTTTATATGGCAGAATGACAGGAGGACGCAAACATGAAAAGAATTGGAATGTTGACCAGCGGCGGGGATTGCCAGGCATTAAATGCGGCGATGAGAGGCGTTGTGAAGACCCTGGACCAAAGCAGGGAAAATGTTGAAATCTACGGTTTTCTTGACGGATACAGAGGATTGATTTACAGCAAGTTCCAGATGCTCACAGGAAGGGATTTTTCCGGTATTTTGACAAAGGGTGGCACTATTCTGGGAACCTCCCGCACTCCTTTTAAGACCATTCAGGACCCTGACGAGAATGGGCTGAATAAGGTTGATGCAATGAAGCAGAACTACTATAAGCTTCAGCTGGACTGCCTGGTTATTCTGGGCGGCAACGGCACGCACAAGACCGCGAATCTGCTCAGGGAGGAGGGGCTGAATATCATAACCCTGCCCAAGACCATCGACAACGACCTGTGGGGCACCGACATGACCTTCGGCTTCCAGAGCGCTGTGAACATTGCCACGGACGCCATCGACTGTATTCATACCACCGCTTCTTCTCACGGCAGGGTGTTTATCGTGGAGGTAATGGGGCATAAGGTGGGGTGGCTGACACTGAATGCGGGCATGGCAGGCGGCGCCGATATCATACTGATTCCCGAGATCCCTTATGACATCGATAAGGTGGTAGATAAGATTGAGGAGAGAGATAAGAGAGGCAGCCGTTTTACAATTATCGCGGTTGCAGAGGGAGCGATCTCCAAAAAGGATGCGGCGCTCTCCAAGAAGGAATATAAGAAAAAGCTGGAGAAGCGGGAGCTGTCTTCCGTTTCCTATGAGCTTGCCGCGGAAATCCAGAAAAAGACCGGAAGGGAGGTCCGTGTCACTGTGCCCGGGCACATGCAGCGCGGCGGCAGCCCCTGTCCCTATGACCGTGTGTTTGCCAGCCGTCTGGGTGCGGAGGCAGGCAAGCTGATTCTGGATAATCAGTACGGCTTTATGGTTGGCTACAAAAACCGTGAGATTGTAAAGGTGCCTCTGGAGGATGTGGCGGGGAAGCTCAAGATGGTTGAGCCGGACGCTTCCATCGTACAGGAGGCAAAGCTGCTTGGCATCTCCTTTGGGGACTAGTACCATAAAAATACACCTGGAAAGGGGATCATATGTCCTACACAGCATTATACCGGAAGTTCCGGCCGGACACCTTCGCGGACGTGAAGGGGCAGGAGCATATTGTGACCACCCTGAAGAACCAGCTGAAGGCCAACAGGATCGGTCATGCCTATCTCTTTACAGGAACCCGCGGCACCGGGAAAACAACGATAGCGAAAATATTTGCCCGCACGGTAAACTGCCAGGAACCCACCGAGGACGGTCCCTGCGGTCAGTGCCGCATCTGCCGCGCCATCGCGGCGGGAGCCAGCATGAACGTTATCGAGATCGACGCCGCTTCCAACAACGGCGTGGACAATATCCGTGAGATTGTGGAGGAGGTTTCCTACTCTCCGGCGGAGGGAAAATATAAGGTTTATATTATCGATGAGGTTCATATGCTCTCTATAGGCGCCTTCAACGCGCTGCTGAAGACCCTGGAGGAGCCGCCCTCCTATGTGATCTTTATTCTTGCCACGACGGAGGTGCACAAGCTTCCTATCACCATATTGTCCCGGTGCCAGAGATATGATTTCAAGAGGATCTCCATCGACACTATTGCGGGAAGGCTGCAGGAGCTGGTCACTGCGGAAAGCGTGCAGGTTGAGGAGAAGGCTCTGCGCTATATCGCAAAGACCGCGGACGGCTCCATGCGTGACGCGCTGAGTCTTTTGGACCAGTGTATTGCCTTTCATCTGGGCAGGGAGCTCACCTACGAAAAGGTTCTGGACGTGCTTGGAGCCGTGGACACGGAGGTATTCAGCCGTCTGCTGCGTTATGTTCTGGACAAGGATGTGCTGGGATGTGTAAAGCTTCTGGAGGAAATTGTCATGCAGGGCAGGGAGCTTACCCAGTTTGTGACCGACTTCACATGGTATCTGCGGAATCTGATGCTGGTGCAGGCATCGGATAACCTGGAGGATGTCATAGACATGTCCGCGGATAACCTGAGGAGGCTCAGGGAGGAGTCTGAGCAGGTGGACATGGAGACAAACGTCCGCTATATCAGGATTTTTTCCGAGCTGTCCAATCAGATACGCTATGCGTCGCAGAAAAGGATATTGGTGGAAATAGCGCTGATTAAGCTATGCAAGCCCCAGATGGAGGTAAGCCAGGATGCGGTGCTGGACCGCATCCGTCAAGTGGAGGACAGGCTGGAGAATGTAAAGGTCGTTGCAGCGGCAGGAACGGCGGACGGGCAGCCCGGAGCGGCGCTGCTTAAGGAGCCGCCCCCGAAGCCGCAGCTGCCCAAGGCGATTCCTGAGGACGTGAGGTATATCGTGTCCAAATGGCCCGCCATTGTAGGCAGCGCCGACAATCCCATGCGTATTTATATAAAGGATGCAAAATTAAGCCTGGGAAACGACAACAGGCTGACGGTGGTGCTGGAGGACGGCATCGCCTCGGATTACTTTACCCAGAGCCCGGAGCACAAGGCACAGCTGGAAAGGCTTTTGTCGGACTTTGCGTGTAAGGAGATCGAGGTCAGTATCCAGACCGTCAAAGAAGGCGGGGAAGCCGCGCAGAGCTTCGTGGATCTGTCGAAGCTGGTGCAGATGGATATAGAGATTGAGGAAGAAGACGAATAAAAAACAGTCCCGAAGCGCAGAGACGGAACTGAAAAAATCAGTCTCGAAGCGTAAGCCCCCCGGGAGAATTTTCAGATGCGAATTTAGCAGCTGAAAATTACTCCCCTCCAAAAGGGGGGCAGAAGCGCAGAGACGGAACTGGAAAAAATCAGTCTCGAAGCGAAGAAGCCCCAGAAGGAATTTACAGATGCGATTTATGCAGCTGAAAATTCCTTCCCTAAAAGGGGGCATCGGAGCGCAGAGACGGAACTGAAATAGGAGGAAAAGAAAATGGCAAAACGTGGAGGTTTTCCCGGAGGCGCAATGCCCGGAAATATGAGCAACCTGATGAAGCAGGCCCAGAGGATGCAGCGCCAGATGGAGGAAGGGCAGAAGGAGCTTGAGACGAAGGAATTTACGGCGGCTGCGGGCGGCGGAGCCGTGGAGGTGACGGTGAACGGCAAGAAAGAGCTTTTGAAGGTAAAGCTGTCCGAGGAGGTTGTGGACCCAGAGGATATTGAGATGCTGCAGGATTTGATTGTTGCCGCGGTAAACGAGGCAATGCGCCAGGCAGACGAAGCCAGCTCCGAGCTTATGGGTAAAATGACAGGCGGCTTGGGAGGCTTGCCCTTCTGATGGAGCTGTATAGCGGATATATTAACAAGCTGATAGAGGAGCTGGCGGCGCTGCCGGGAATCGGAAGCAAATCCGCCCAGCGCCTTGCCTTTCATTTGATCAATATGCCTCAGGACAGGGTGGAAAGGCTGGCGGCGGCTATTGTGGATGCAAAGGCGAACGTGCGCTACTGTAAGGAGTGCTATACGCTGACGGACAGAGAGGTCTGCCCCGTCTGTGCCAGCCAGAATCGCAACCATAAGCTGATTATGGTGGTGGAGAATACCAGGGACCTGGCGGCGTATGAGAAAACCGGCAGGTACGAGGGCGTGTACCATGTGCTGCACGGCGCCATCTCTCCTATGCTGGGCATCGGTCCCGGGGATATTAAGCTGAAGGAGCTCATGGCAAGGCTGCACGAGGAGGTGGAGGAGGTTATCATTGCCACCAACTCCAGCCTGGAGGGCGAGACCACGGCAATGTATATCAGCAAGATGATTAAGCCTGTGGGTATCAGGGTGACCCGGATTGCCAGCGGCGTGCCGGTGGGCGGGGACCTGGAGTACATCGATGAGGTGACACTGCTGCGCGCTCTGGAGGGACGGGTGGAGCTGTAGGGAGAGTGCCGGCTCGTGGGTTGGTTTTCCGTAATGAGCCTGGGCCTGGCGGGGGTGCCCAGTGCTGAGCCGGATGAGGAATTCTTAAATTATAAATAGTTTATGGGGGTTTGTGTGGAGGAGGGTTATTTCAGTTTATTATGGGAAAATGAAGAAAGCTACAGGGAGTGGATTGGCAGTCTGTATGCCCGGGATAAGGAGTACATCGCCGACCTTAACTTGAGGCTTGTCTATGAGGAGATCGTTCTGGCGGGCAGGTTTGGGGAACAGTATGGCTTTGAGGAGGTCTTTCTGCATCCCTGCGCCAGAGCGTCCACGGTGCTTTTCCGCCAGGAAATAATGACTCAGCTGGGCGAAGACCCGCTTTTGTATGGGGCGGCGCTGGATTTTGTATCCTGTATATCCGAGACGGAGGCGAGGTTGGAGAGAATCAAAGGAACGGCGACGGTATCTCCGGCCGCGGCTGAAGGGCATACTGCGGCGGAAGGGACTGTCGGGGATGTAAAAAAGAAAATGATCTCCGTGCTGCAGGTACGGTATGGTTTCCTAAAGGGTCTGCTAAGCATCTGCGAAAAGCTCTGCGGCTATATCAAAAAGGGAACGCCCCTGGCGGAATGCGCCGAGAGGCTGGAGAGCTTTATTTGTGACCACAGAGCAGTGTCAGAGAGGGAGGAGCTTGCGGCTTTTCTGTCCGCTCTTGACGGGGCAATGCCGCACAGCATTGTTTTAAATAAGGACAGGGAACAGAGCTGCCGCAGCACGGTCATGGACCCCTGCGCAGCGAAGACGTGCGAATATACGGAAAGGCTGACGGAGCTTGCGGAGCCTTTTGTGGGGCAATACGACTTTCGGATCAGGGTATATCAAAATACGGATATTTCCAGCCTTGACAAAAAGATTCAGGACAGGGTCTGCCTGCATCAGCCCCGGCTTTTTCGGGAGCTGGAAGACTTATATGAAAAATACGGAAGCTATGACATTTCCTGTTTTGTCCGGATTGCAAAGGAGCTTGTGTTTTATCTTGCGAGCCTTCGTTTTGTGCGCAGATACCAGGAGGCAGGCTTCTTTTTTTCCATGCCGTCCCTTGCGCCGGCGCAGGCTACGTCTGTCATGGACGCGTATGACATGACGCTGGGAATCAACCTGTACCGGAACCATAAAGGCTGCAGGGCTGTGCCGAATGACTATAGCTTTGGCGGGAACAGGCGTGTTTTTATTCTGACAGGCGCAAATCAGGGCGGGAAGACTACGTTTGTCAGGAGCATCGGACTGATTCAGTGCATGGCGCAGGTCGGAATGCCCGTTCCCTGCAGGAGGGCGTCCTTAAGCATGGCGGGGCAGATTCATACGCACTTTTCCAGGGAGGATGAGAGAGGGGCGGTTGTGGGCAGGTTTGAACAGGAGCTTCAGAGGATTCACGAAATACTCAAAAATCTGCAGGATGGGGATATGGTTTTGCTGAATGAAACCTTTACAAGCACACAGAGATCAACCGCGGTGATTTTGCTGAGGCGTCTGCTGATGGAAATTGAACGGAGGCGCTGCTGCGGAGGGCTGGTCACTCATTTTTATGAGGTGTGCGACGGGCTGGAGGGAGACGGCTTTTACAGTCTTGTCACGGAAGTGGAGGGAGAAGGCGAATGTAAGGAGCGTACATACAAAATCAGGGAAGGGGAGTCCTTCCGGTATTCTTATGCAAAGGATATTGCGGTCAAGTGCGGCGTCACTTACGGGAAGCTGACGGAGGGGATGGGATGATCTGGTTTGATTTACTTTATCCGAGCGAGGAAAAGCATCAAGAGGGAAAAACGGGCGGCAGAGCCGGCTCCAGGCTGGCGCATGACCTGCAGCTTGAAAGGCTGGTCGACGATTCGGTCCTGAGCAGAGAGGAATTCAACGGGGTTTGTCAGGAGCTGGAATACCTGCCTGTGGACAGGGAGGTGATATCGTTTCGTCAGTCCATCCTTCAGGATCTGATACAAAACCCGCATTTTCTGGATAAATGCGCCGATTTCTGCAAAAGGCTGAAAAACAGCGTTCCGACTAATAGAAATATATGGCCGCCGGCGGCGCCTGTATATAAGAATCTGGAGGAGCATATCAATGTCCTCGAGGCAAATTACCATGTCATAAGCACGGCGAACCTGGGGGCGGAGACGAAATTCCGGACGGATGCCCTGATACGGCTGGAGGAGTTTCTGGGGCAGAACGAATACAAGGACCGGCTGCGTGAGATTATTGGGCTGCTGCGTGAGGTTTTGGCGGCGGGAGCAGTCAGATACCGCCCGGAATATACCGTCGGACAGGTTATGGAGTCGGTGGAAATACAGGGCGTTTCCCGGGGAAGCTTTCATGTGATGAAGGAGACAGGTCTGCTGAAGAAGGCGGTTATCGACAGGGACTATCTGATTCCGGCGGACAACATTATACTGTTCAATAATATGGACGAAATCTATTCCAAAACCATTGTCAGGCTGTGCGACTTTGCCTCTAAGCTGAACAGCACCGTCGTAAACGCGTTCAAAAGGCTCATGCGGGAAATTCCATACTATCGGGCGGGCATCCGGCTTTATGAAATGTATTGCCGGCAGGGGCTTCGGCCGTGTCTTCCGCAGGTGGAGGAGGGATACGGAGCCGGCATGGAATTTAAGGATTTATATTCGGTCCACCTGCTTGCAAGAATGCCGGCGGATGAAATACAGAGCAATTCATATTCCAACAGAGAGGGAAGAATTGCCATAATAACGGGGCATAACAGCGGCGGAAAGACCACCTTCCTCCAGGCGGCGGGAACTGCGCAGGTCATGATGCAGCTTGGCTTCTTTGTGCCTGCGGCTTCCTATAAGGCGGCGGCCTCCCCGTTTATCGGCAGCCTGTATGCAGGCAGCGAGGATGCGGATACCATTTACGGCAAGCTGGAACAGGAGCTGGTAGACATTAAGACCATGGCGGGAATGGTAAAAGAGGGCAGCCTTTTGCTGATGAACGAAATTTTTGCCACAACCTCCGAAAGGGAAGGGACGGATATTGCCGCAGAGGTTTTGCATGCCTTTTCGCACACCCATTCCCATATGATTTTCGTGACGCATTTAAAGTGTCTTGCGGACATGGCGGAGGATGAGAAGCCGGAGAGGGAAGAAAAGCCGGGACCGGATTCGGACCGGGAGGCAAGGCTGGAGCTGGCGGACGGGGAACATGCCGTGAACTACGTGACGGAACAGTTTGAGGAAACGGACGGGAAAACCAGAAAAACCCACCGTATCGTAAAAGGGCATCCCAAGGCGGGAATCTTTGAAAAGGAACTGTTTGACAAATATTTCGGGACCGTTCTCAGGGGCTCATGAGCAAGCGGCGGCAATATGGGCAATTAATGGCGCAAATGATATGAATGAGGCACATAAATAAATGAAACGGGGAAAGGCAGGTAAGAAATGTCGGTTGAAATAAGCTCATTTGGATGCTATTCAGATAGCAAAGAAAATAACAGGGAGATTTCTCTTTACACAATCTCAAATGAAAACGGCATGAAGGTATCCGTGTCCGATCTGGGCGCGGCAATTGTGAGGGTAATCGTGCCCGATAAGGCGGGCAGCTTTTCCGATGTGGTGCTGGGCTTTGACAGGGGAGAGGACTATCTGAAAAATCCCAGCTTTTTGGGCGTGGTTATCGGCCCCAACGCCAACAGGACCGGAAACGCTTCTTTTCGGATTGACGGCAGGGAATATCAGCTGGATGTGAACGACGGCGCCAACAATTTACACAGCCATAAGGACGACGGTTATCACAAGCGTCTGTGGCAGGCATCCGTTACCGAGGACGGCTGCGGAGTGAGGTTTGAGCTGACAGACGTTGACGGAGGAATGGGTTTTCCCGGTAATAAAAGGATCAGCGTTGTGTATTCCCTCAGTCAGAATAATGAGCTGAAGCTGCATTATCACGGCGTAAGTGACAGGAAAACAGTACTCAATCTGACCAATCACACATATTTCAATCTGGAGGGGCACGACAGCGGCAGCATGGAGGAGCATGAGCTGTGGCTGGGGGCTTCCTGCTATACCCCTGCGGACGAGGGCTCTATTCCCTATGGAGACATTGTGCCTGTAAAGGGTACGCCTATGGATTTTACGGAGTTCAAAAAAATAGGAAGGGATATCAATGCGGATTTTGAGCAGCTGAAATTTGCGGGCGGCTATGACCATAACTGGGTCATTGACGGCTGGGACGGAAAGCTGCGCCACTGTGCCACCGTGAAGGCGCCCGGGAGCGGCAGGGTGATGAAGGTATACACCACGCTGCCGGGGCTACAGTTCTATGCGGGCAACTTTATTGAGGACCAGACCGGAAAGGGAGGCGCCGCTTACGGATTTCGCGGGGGCTTGTGTCTGGAGACGCAATATTTTCCGGACTCGGCAAACAAGCCGCAGTTCCCTCCGGTTATATTTGGCGGGGATCGGGAATATGATTCTGTGACGGTCTACAGCTTCGGGTAGGAGGGCTTTCTATTCTACCCGTCTACCCGCAAAGAATGTCGAACGTTTTTTCGCCATGCGCGACAAAGAATGCTAAAATACCTCGTATGCCGATGCTATTATTAATGGAAACGGTATGGGAGGTGTTTTTATATGGAACTGCCAAAAAATATTACACAAATCGGAGAGACGAATCAATACTGTAAAATATATGTGGAAGACTATGTTTTCTCTTATATTAAGCAGTTGAACCAATTTGCTCAGGATAAAAATATCGGCGTTGCGCTCTATGGCACCAGAAAAGAGGAAGCGGGCGTTTCTTACCTGTTTTTATTCGGCGCCTGCAAATTAAATTTCCTGCAGCGGGAAAGTCGTCATCTTTCGCAGGCAGTGCTTCAGGAGGCGGAGAAGCAGCGCAGGAAACATTTCCCTGCCTATGATTTTCTTGGATACCGGATGCTCAACGGAGAGATGATCGAAGGCTTTCATGTCTACGAGCAGGGGACATGCAGATACATAGAAGGCTACGCGCGGTTTTATGAGAAAAACGACAGCATGCTTGCCTTTATGCTGGAGGAGCGGCAGGAGGAGGCAAAGCCGGAGGAATTTAATCAGGACAAGTACGAGGAGGTAAAGAGACGCCAGGAGGAGAGACGCAGGACCGCGGCGGAGCGGAGCACGCATACCTCCGTTTTCAGGGAAAAACCGCAGACTCCGCACAGGGAGACGGCAGGAAAGGATAACAATGTTGCCAAGGTTAAGCTTGCGGCTGCAGCGGCGTTTTTGGTGCTGTGTGTTGCGGGGCTGGCGACCATTACCAACGGAGAGAGGCTGGAGGACCTTCAGGTTGCTGCAAAGCGGCTGATGGATGAATTCACTCAGAAACAGCTGCCGGATGCGCTGCAGGTTTCTAACGGGACGGCGCAGGTGGGCACGATTGTTGCGGAGGACAAGCTGACGGATGCCATTTTGAAAGAAAATGCGGCGGCGTCAAACACAAAGGAGCCGGGAGCTGCGGCAAAGCCCACGGCTGTGCCTACCGCTAATCCTACATCGGCGCCTACGCCTGTCCCTACGGCAGCGCCCACGCCCGCACCTACGTCCGCGCCAACAGCAAAGCCCACGCCCGCGCCTACGCCTGTCCCCACGGCAGCGCCAACGCCGGCGCCCGTGAGCTATACGATAAAAAAGGGAGATACCTTGATTGGGATCTGCATTAAGAGATATGGCAGCGACAAAAGAGTCGCGGAAATCTGCGCCCTGAATAATATAGAGAATCCGGACGATATCAAGGTAGACGATAAAATTTTATTACCATAGTTGGGAGAGAGTATGGTATAATGTTGACACAAAAGGGAATTGTGTCAACTTCTGATTCCATATGCGCCGGGGCGCATGGGATTATGGTATAATACACTCAAGAATCCAGCCGCTGCGCGTCTGTCGCGCAATGCGCTTAAAATCTGCTTTGCAGATTTGATTCTTTCGTTACCATATCAGATGAAATCAAATGCTCACTTTGTTCGCGCTTGATTTCCTG
>ERZ808051.1491-NODE-1491-length-15262-cov-4.493908_pt1 | contig 15262 bp, 14 predicted proteins | sample MGYA00380199_ERZ808051 | MGnify/ENA primary metagenome ERZ808051 (study PRJEB31490, sample SAMN06133391) | mouse gut metagenome | isolation source: J11 | host: mice | place: China: Chengdu | collected 2015-05 ...
TTACGGGGTGCTGGGAATGAAGTTGATGTAAAGTGGGATGTTTGTGGTGTTTACGGCAGGGGTTCCATCATTGAGGCTTTGTTTCCGGTTCTTTTTATTTTGGGTAAAGGGCAGTCAATTTTGGATGAGAGCTGTACTTCACCAATTGGTGCTGTGTGCGGCGGAATGTGAGGGATTTATGAAGAAATTTTGGTTTGGCAGGCGGGCTGCGGCGATTGCACTCGCGGCGGTGATGGCATGCGGAAGTTTTTTTGCGGCGGGCTGCGGGAAGGATAAAAACGAGGTTGACTATAGTGATGTAAATTTGGTTGACGATAATTACCGCACATATTACGAGATCTTTGTTTATTCGTTCTGTGATAGTGACGGGGACGGGATCGGTGACCTTAAGGGTGTGATCTCCAAGCTTGACTACATAGCAGAGCTTGGGTTTACCGGGATCTGGTTCATGCCGCTGATGCAGTCCACAACGTACCACAAATACGATACGGTGGATTATTACAGCATTGATGAGGAATATGGGACGATTGAAGATTTCAAGCAGCTTTTGGCGGAATGTGATGAGAGAGGTATCAAGGTAATCATAGACCTTGCCATCAACCATACATCGAGTGAGCATAAATGGTTCCGCGAGATGTATGATTATGTCAGCGGTCTGAAAGCGGGGGAGGAGGCGGATGCCTCGGTCTGCCCGTATGTGAATTACTATAATATCGAAAAAGGAAAATATGGGACATCGAGCTGGCATCGGATTGGAAGTTCGGATTATGGGTATGAGGGCTCGTTTTGGAGCGGTATGCCGGACATGAATCTTGAAAATGAAGATTTGCGCGGGGAACTTGAGGATGTCATGAAATATTGGCTGGATATGGGCGTAGACGGGTTCCGCATCGACGCGGCGAAGGAGTTTTTCAGCGGCGCGAAATCGAAAAATATCGAGGTGCTGAATTGGCTGACGGACTACTGCAAATCCGTCAAGGAGGACGCATACCTTGTAGCGGAAGTATGGGAGGGATTCTCGTCCTACACGCAGTATTACGAGAGCGGGATTGACAGCATATTCGGCTTTGCGCTCGCCGATTCGAGCGGGAAGATTGCAAAGACCATCAATGCGCAGCCGGGTTCCGGTGCGGGACGTTCGCTTGCCGATGCGATGGTGCAGGTGCAGGATACGATCCAAAAATATAATCCGGATGCGATCGACGCGCCGTTTCTAAATAACCATGATATCGCCCGTTCCACCGGGTATTTCAGCGGGAACGAGGCGCGTATTAAGATGGCATCCGCGGTCAATCTGATGTTTTCCGGGAATGCATTCGTGTATTACGGTGAGGAAATCGGCATGAGCGGCAGCGGTAAGGACGAGAACAAGCGCCTGCCAATGTACTGGTCGGCGACCGACGGGACGGGCATGACGGACGGACCGGCAGATGCTGACCGGATCGAGTCGAAATTTGCCCCGGTGGATGAGCAGCAGAAGGATGAGAATTCCATCTACGGCTGTATGCGGCGCGCGATCTGGCTGCGCAACGCGAATCCGGAACTGATCCGCGGTCATGTGGCGGTCATGGAGGAGATTGAGGACGGAGATATTTGTGCGGTTTCAAAGACCTGGGAGGAGGGCACCGTCTATGTGCTGATGAACCTGAATGAGACGGAAGAGAAGGTGATCACCGTGCCGAAGGATGTATATGGCTATAGCGGGCTGCGCGGGGATTACAGTGTGGACGGCAGCAGGGTGAAGCTGAAAGGCGAAACGTTGACACTGCCGCCGTATAGTATCGCGGTGCTGAAATAAGCCAGGCTATACTACGTTTGCAGATGTCCGGCAGGTTTGCATTTATTGGAGGAAGAATAATGGATTTGGAAGAGTTATTGAATGATACCCTTGAAGAATTTCTTTTAGAATGTGTCAGCGATAAAATAGAAGAAGTTTCAGAGTTGCCGAAAATGTTAAAAGATATAAATTATCTGGATAACAAACAGGAGTTGACCGCTAAAACAACAAAGTGTGAAGTATTAGGAATTGATGATGCTTTTGTCGATGATTATTTTGTATCAGGGAATGAAATCCATATTCAATATGAGTTAACGTTTATTTTGCAAACTTTTATTGATTCCGAATTTATTTGGAGAGTCCAGGGTTGTGCCCGGTTTGAACTGTCAATTCCCGATACTGCCTCGGCGGATTGGTCTGTTTTTGATGCACAGGATGACAATTTTTTTGGGCATTATGAAAAATACAAAGGATTGGTACACTTTCAAAATGTAGTTTATCAGGAAATAGAATGCGATACAATCAATTTGTAAATTCAAATTTGGTGTGGCAAGATTACAGCCGGGCTTTTTAAGGTCCGGCTGTTTAGATTTCTACAGCTGCGCCGCTGCGGCGGCATCGGTCTCGTCCGATTTTATCTGTCGCAGAAGATATTTGTAGCGCTGCTGGACAGCGTTGACCTCATAGATCGAACTGTCGATCAGATCCGGGTCAGTTACGTTTTCGAAATTGGAGTAGGCGGTTTCAAGCTCTATCTTGGTTTTAGCCAATTCAAAGAGCAGGGGATCGTCTTTTTTTGTTTTCTTTTTGCGGAATATAGACATGGGTATTCTCCTTTTTTAAGGTGGATTAATATGTTTTATGGTTCTATCTTATTCAGAGTATTGGAAAAAATTCTGGAGTTAAACCGGAAATGTAAAAAAATTCCAATAACTTCGAAAAGTTACGTTGAATTTTGGGGGATGCTCCTGTACGGAAATAATCTTGTAGAAAATTTATGCTGGTTTTTATGCATAATTATTTTGAATAATTTCCAACTTGTACGTACAAGCTTGTGAATACCTAACAGAAGATTGAAATGCTGGTTTAACAGAATGCCAAAAAGTGTGCGGGGCTATTGACAGAACACAAAATCTTGCGTATGATGGCACTACCACGACGAAAGGGGTGATGCGATGGAAAATGTGCTTGCGATACTCGACGAGGAAGTGGAGTATGTTTCCCGTCTGCTGCGTTATTTTAACAGCAGGGAGGGAAAGGGCTTTGATGCCGCGGCGTTCACAAATGAGGAAAGTTTTAAACAGTACGGACTAAAACACAGCATAGGTTTGCTTGTGTGCGAGGAATCGCTTTATACGGCGATGGCGGAGGTACCAGAATGCCCGACGCTTCTGCTTTCTACAAAGAGGCAGCTAAAGGAGGGTGATGGACCGCCTGTGCTCTGTAAATACCAATCTGCGCAGGAAATTTTTGAAGCGATTACTGCATATTACCACGAGATGATGCCGGATTCCACCTGTAAGGGGGAGGGGCAAAGCGCTAAGATACTGGCGGTATGTTCAGCGATGGGAGGGAACGGGGTTTCTACACTCGCCTATATGCTTGCCAAGAAAAAGGCAAAAACTAAAAAAGTGGCATTTCTATCCCTCGATCCATTTTTTATGCCGGAAAAGGCGGAGAAGGATATGAGCGTGGCACTTTCGGAAGCGATCTATTTTATCAGGCAGGATTCTGCAAAATTCAGCGGGAAATTAAAATTCAAGATGGTGGAGCGCATGGATTGCCTTTATGGGGTTGCGCACTGGTCGGATCTATGTGAATGCAGCCGTCAGGAGGCGGTAAAATTATTGCGCGGGATTGAAAAGGCGGGGCAGTATGAGCTTATCGTTGTGGATTCCGGGGCATTTACAGCATTAAGTGCGGGCTGTATCGGTGTTTCGGATACGATTGTCTTTCTTACCGGGGAAGGGAAAAGGGCGCAGGCAAGGGAAGAGGAATTTTTAAGGCAGGCAAAATGCATGGATGCCGGTATTTCGGAACGTTTGATATGTATTTCGCGCCAGACTGTAGAAAGGGCAGCGGAGGAGGTGTTAGCAAAGATTGGATGAGGAAGTGGGACAGGGTGCAGGAGCGGAAAGGCGCAGGCAGGAACTGTGCGATTATGTTTTGCAGGCGGTGGATTTATCGCATGATATGACGGATGAGGAACTTTACGATCTGATTGATGAGAGTATCTGTGCGCGCATGAAGGACGAGTATATCAGCATTGCTGAAAAATTAAGGCTGCGCAGGGATATTTTTAATTCCATCCGCAGGCTGGATATCTTGCAGGAGCTGGTGGAAGATGAAAATATTTCGGAGATTATGGTAAATGGGGAAGATCAGATTTTTATTGAACAAAACGGCAGGATGGAGCAATGGGGGCGCAGTTTTTCCTCGCGGCAGAAGCTGGAGGAGGTTGTCCAGCAGATTGTAGCGGGCGCAAACCGCATTATCAATGAGTCCTCCCCAATTGTGGATGCAAGGCTTTCGGACGGTTCGCGCGTGAATATTGTGCTCCCGCCGGTGGCGCTGGAAGGACCGATTATCACCATCCGGAAATTTCCGGAGGAGGCGCTCGATATGCAAAAGCTGATAAAACTGGATTCCCTGACCGGGGAAGCAGCCGAATTTTTAAGGAAGCTGGTGGTTGCCGGCTACAATATCTTTATTTCTGGAGGAACGGGTTCGGGCAAGACCACATTCTTAAATGCCCTCTCAAACGATATTCCCAAGGATGAGCGGATTATAACAATTGAAGATTCAGCGGAATTGCAGATTAAGAGCATCCCGAACCTCGTGCGCCTTGAGGTGCGCAACGCAAATGCGGAGGGGCGGGGCGGCATCAGTATCCGCGATCTGATTAAATCATCGCTGCGAATGCGCCCCGACAGGATTATAGTGGGCGAAGTAAGGGATGAGGCTGCCATCGATATGCTCCAGGCGCTCAATACGGGGCATAACGGGATGAGTACCGGGCATTCCAATTCTCCCGCAGATATGCTTTCGCGTCTTGAAACAATGGTACTGTTGGGGACGGATATCCCCCTGGTTGCGGTTCGCAAACAGATTGCCTCGGCAATTGATATCGTGGTGCATTTGGGCAGGCTGCGCGATAAGTCCAGGCGCGTGCTTGAGATTTCTGAAGTACTTGACTGTGTGGATGGGGAGATTGAACTCAACCGGATCTATGGATTTGTGGAGGAGGGGCAGACACCGGAGGGAAAAATAGTGGGTAAGCTTACCGGGAAACCAGAAAGTCTGATCCGGCGGATGAAATTAAATCGTGCGGGGATTAGGCTATGAAGGGGGTAAGCAGGGTTTTTGCAGGTAAGAGCAAAGGAAATATGGGGAGTGGAAGGATAAAATATAGATTATGTCTGAGGGAGGAACTTCTTTATCTTGCAGTATATCTGGCGGGAGCACTGGCAGCCGGGGAACTGCTTTATCAGAATATTGCGGTTGGCTTTGTATTTCTGCCGTTCTATCCGTTTATAAGAAAAGGCAGGGAAAACCAGAAGAAACAGGAACAACAGACTGAATATGCAGTGCAGTTTAAGGATGCCCTAATCAGCATAAAAGCCTCGTTGGAGGCGGGGTATTCCATGGAAAACGCAGTTTTGGCTGCGGGGGAAGATCTCGCCTGCATCTACCCTAAGAACAGCTTTATATGTGGTGAGATGGAACGGATTGGCAGGGGAATTGCAAATGCGGTGCCGGTCGAAGAAGCATTCCGAAATTTTGCAGTGCGCAGCGGTCTTGAGGACGCGCAAAGCTTTGCGGAAATTTACCGGACAGCAAAAAGGAGCGGCGGCGATCTTTTTCGTGTGCTGCAGTCCGCCGTCACGGTTATTGCGGACAAAACCGAACTAAAGAGGGAGATTAAGACCATCCTGACAGCAAAAAGAATGGAATGCCGTATTATGAAGCTGATCCCGCCGGGGATGCTTTTATATTTCCGGCTGTTTTCACCGGGGTATCTGGATATTCTGTATGATTCTTCCGGGGGGCATCTTTTGATGACAGCGCTGCTCGCAGCATATTTGTTTTTTGTGTGGTTGATGGGACATATTACGGGAATTGAAATCTGATTGGGATTGTTCGGGAATACCGCGCGGAAAAAAGGGGGGCAGGCAGAAAAAGGAATGGGAAATTTTGGAAATCTTGGAAGGGGTGAATGGAATGAACCGGGAAATCTGTGAGCTGCTTAAAAAGGTTTATCCGTTGGAGAATGAGGAAAAATGCCGGAAGAAGTTTGTGGGCAGGCGTTTTAGGAACACAGCAGCCGCCGCCGTAGCAATGGTGTTTTTTGCACTTGTTATCACGTTAAGGCCTGCGGGGGAAGGTAAGATCGGGGAGGGAGGCAGGGTTGCCCGCCCGGAATTTGGGTCTAGCAGACTTGAGCTTTTAGCCGAGTGTGGCGGAACTGTGAGACCGGTGGAATTCGAACTTCCTGCGAGAAGGCGTTCTCAGGAGGAGGTGCAGGAATTGCTTGACCGGGCGGAAGGAATTCTAGGGGAGCGCATTCTTGGAGATAACCCATCCTTGCAGGAAGTGACGGGAGATCTTGTACTTTTGGATTCACTGGCAGAATATGACATAGAAATTGAATGGAAGACGGGGAACCGGGAGCTGGTTAGCGGGGACGGGAGTGTGCATAATATGGAGCTGAAACAACCGCAGGAAGTGACGCTTACTGCCAGAATGTATTATGGGGAAACCGTGCGCGAGTGTGATTATTATGTCTGTGTGCAGCCCTACCCATATACACAGGAGGAATTGCTGCTTAGAGAACTTTATGAGGAGATTGAAACCTGCGGGGAGGAAACAGCAAAACAGCACTATATTAAACTTCCGGAGAGCCTAAATGGAAATGAGATTGTGTGGCAGGAGGAAAAGGGGAATATATTGGGGATTGTCGTGCTGCTTGGCATAGTTTTAATTGCCGCAGTCTATAGCAGGGAATCCGTGGCGCTCCGCAAAAAGAAAAGGGAGCGGGAGGAAGAAATGCTCATTGATTACCCGGAATTTTTAAGCCGCTTTATCCTGTTGACTGGGGCGGGCATGACTGTGCGTGCAGCTTGGGAACATATGCTTTCCGATTACAAGAAATCTGGGAGGAAGCGCTATGTGTATGATGAGATGAAACATACTATGGCTCAGCTTGAGGTGGGGATGCCGGAACTAAGGGCGTATGAGGAGTTTGGCAGGCGGTGTGCACTGCTGCCCTATCTGCGATTCACTACAATCCTGACGCAAAATCTGAAAAAAGGTTCCGCGGGAATTGCAGCGCTTTTGCGCATGGAGTCGGAGGAAGCATTTTCGGAGAGAAAAAATCAGGCGAGAAGGAAGGGGGAGGAAGCCGGAACAAAGCTTTTGCTGCCGATGGGCGGGATGCTTTTAATTGTGTTTGTATTGATTTTAGTGCCAGCATTTGCAAGTTTCCCGGTTTAAGACCGGTTAGAAACAGGGGACGGGGATTCAACGGGTCAGCAATTTTAAGATATGAAATTAGGTATTTTAGTATTTATCGATGATGGAATAATGGAGGGATTCACATGGAAAATCAGAAAGTGTTAACAGATAACAGAGGAATTGGTGTAGTGGAAATTATTTTGATTCTGGTTATATTAATCGGGCTGGTGCTTTTGTTTCAGACGCAGATCAAGGATATTGTGAACAGCGCTCTGAATTCTATTAGCAGCGGGGCAGATAAGATTATCAAGCCGGGTGCGTAATATGCGCGGGGGAAAAAGGGAAGAGGGTGTAATCACCGCATTTTTTGCCCTGGTATTTCTGCTTACAATTGCCATGCTTTTATGTATGGCGGAAAGTGCGAGGATTGGTGCCTGCGGGAGGATTTCACAGAGTGTACTCAGGCTGGGGACAAAGTCACTTCTCGGCGGTTATGACCTGGCGCTATATGAAAATTATCATATTTTTGGGAGAAGTGTCGGGGAGGAGGATGTGGCGAAAGAGGAACTTGCAGGGGAACTTTCATGGTATCTGAAACAGAATTTCTCCGGGAGTTCCCTGCTTATGATGCGGGCGGATAAAACGGAAGTTACAGGGATGTCCGCCCTGACAAAAGAGGATGGCGCAATGTTCTACGCCCAGGCAGTACAGTATGAGAAATACCGCGAGATGGAGGAATTTGCAGAGTGGCTAATCCAGGCGGTAAAAGAAACAAAAAAGGCTGAAAGAACAGGGGTGCTGCTCCAGAAGAGCCTGGAAGCCGGAAAGGGGGCGGCGAAAGCGGAGGAAACTATAAACGAGCTTATAGGCTGCCTTGACGGTTTTGTGGTGGAGGATGGGGCGCTGGTGCGCGGATTTTTCGGCAAATTAAAGACCTGTGGAAGTTTTGCTAAAAAACTGGTGCCAAACGGTGCCGGAAGATGGATTTTGGCAGGAAACGATGAACTGTATGAGGCGCAGCGGGGCAATTATACTGACCCGTTAAAGGAGCTTGAAAATATTGCAAAAAAACAGAAAGATGTGGGATTATACGAGGAAAGCATTTACTCCATGCGGCGGCGGTATGAGGAAATAAGTCTTAGTGTGGAGCAGCTTTTAAAGGAAGAGGAAATAGATGAGGAAAAGCTGGCTGAAATTAATATGGAGCAGCAACTTCTTTTAGACCGTATTGGGGAGATGGAAAGGAAACTGGACAAAGAGCGTAAGGCGATACAGGGACAACTTGCAGGTATCAAGGAGGATATCAGCGACGCGGAGGCCGGGGCAAAGAAGGCGCTTGAACTTTTAGATCGCCTGGAAGCGGAGCGCGCTGAAGCCAGGGCGGGGCTTTTAGCCTACGCCGCTGTGCTGCCAGGCTTTGCAGGGCAGGTGCCGGATACGATATATCAGGAGCTTTCCCAGCAAAATACAGAACTTTTAAACCGCTTTGCAAACGGGAACTCAATCGGGATTTTAAAGGATGTCCGCGCGCTGCGAGAAGCGTTGCAGCACAATATAAAACTCTATAACTCGGCGCTTGCATGTATCGCGATGGTGGTGGAATTTCCGGGGGATACCATCAATGTCCTTTCCGGAATAACCGCGGCAGCATCAAACCTGGCGGGACTTAGATTACAGGAGCTTGTACTGGATTACGAAAATGTCAAGGTGCCACAGCGCAGTAATCCGTACATAAAACTGGCGAAGCAGTTTTTTAAATATGGGCTGCTCTCCCTTGTGGTGGAAGATGGAAAAGAGATTGGGCAGGGGATAATTACAGGTTCTGACCTTCCATCAAGCCTGTATACTGGGGAGCGGGAAGAGAGTGGGAAGTTTTCTTTTAAACAGCTTTTTAAAGAAACGGGGGAGGAGGCATTTGATATTTCATTTGGGGATAGCGACGGTTTTCTGAAAAAAACAGCGGACGAACTGACAAGGGAGTATTTGTATCTTTCCTATTTAAAACGGCATTTTGCGGCGTATACGGACGAAAATAATGCTGATATGCCAGTAAACGGGGACGCGGTGGAAGGTCTGTTGTACCAGTTGGAGTATATTATCGCGGGGGAGGAGAGTGACAGGGATAATCTGTCCGATATGGCAGTGAAAATTTTCCTGATACGCTTTGCGATGAATCTGGCGGTGATTTTTTCATCCCATGATTGCAGGGCGCAGGTTAAGGCGGCAGCAACTGCCGTAGCCGGGTTTACAGGGATCGGCGCGCTTGTTGTGTTTGTGGAGCTTTTAGTTGCAATGCTCTGGGCGGCGGAGTGTGCCATTACGGAAACGGGCGGGCTGTTCTGTCAGGGGGAAGTTTCCTTCTTTCCGTCTGCAAAGTCACTTGCCATTTCGTTTGGCGAGCTTACTAAAATATCAAAGAGCTTCTGGCAGGAGAGGGCAAAACGCTATACGCAGTCGGGGGCGAACGGAATACTAAAGACCTACCGCGAATACCTGTATCTGTTTTTGGCTCTCAAGAAGCAGGGACTGCGCACGATGCGGACAATGGATGTGGTACAGCAGGTACTTCAGTTAAAGTACAATGAAACATTTCTTATGCGCAATTGTATTTATGCGGTGGAAACACGGGCGGAATTTGCAGTCCCGTACTTGTTTCTTCCCGTGGTTGGAATTCGTGGCGGCGAGGGGATAATACAGGAGAAAAAAGCTGGGATTTCGTATTAATTTCGTATTAGTTTGATAATCTGTCGGTCTTACTTGCTTATACTTTGCGCGCCATGTCGTATTTATTCTGTACATGGCCGTTAAAGATTGGCAGTATTGGTAGATATACTCACAGATAGCCGCATTTTCCTATTTTGGATATAGGGAAATGTTTAGCGAAGTATCTTGATAGAGTGCTTTACTCGCCTGTGTTATGTATAGGAAAATGCGGCTGATAATCTTGATAATCTGCTTTACTTGCCTATTTCCGATATAGGCAAATGCGGCTATTAATTTTAATAATTATTAAGGAAACTTAGGTTGTAATTAAAATTTAATCGGAAAAATTTTGTTACAGATTAAATTAATCTCTGACCAGCGTTCTGTTCTTTTCAGTTTCCCATGGCTTTGATACCAACAATAATATTTCTCTCCAGAAGGCGGTCATGGATAATTGTCAGGAAAAGAACAGAACATTGGTCAGAGGAAATAGGAATGAGGGGGGATAGAATGGGGAAAAGATTAAAAAGAAGTGTGCTGCGGGGAAGTTATGCGGCATCCCTGACGGTTGAGGCGGCGTTAATTTTGCCGATACTGCTCAGCGCGCTGCTCTTTTTTCTCTCCTTTCTTCAGATCATCCGCGTTGAACAAAAGCTTTATTATGCGGCGGCGGAAGTGGTGGAGGAAACAGCATCATGCGGGTATGTGATGAAATATGCACAACAGGAGTTTGATGCGCTCTGGGAGGATGGCGGGGAGTATGGGGCGGTCACGGGCTTTGTGACCGATTTGTTGCAGGGAGCCGGAAATGCTTTGTGGTTTCGCAGGGCGCTGCGCTCAAAGCTTGCGGATGAGGACTGTATTGAGGCGATGGTTGTCAGAGGAGTGGGGGGGATTGATTTCTGGGGTTCGGAAATATACGCGGAAGATGAGATGTCGGTAATATGTATGGAATTTGATATTTCCTTTCCGGTTTTTCAGAGATTTATCCCAAAGCTTCCCCTGAAAAAATATGTGGTTCTTAGAAGTTTTTCCGGTGAGGGGCAGCTAAGCCAAAGGGAGGAAGAAGGAGGGGATGGGGATAAAGAGGAGGAGAGCGGTGCGTATGTCTATGTGACAGAAAGTGGGACGGTCTATCATGTGTTAGCAAATTGTTCTTATATACGGTTGAGTGTGGAGAAGGTAAAGAGTGGGGGGATAGCGGACAGAAGGAATCAGTATGGGGGAAAATATTATCCCTGTGATGGGTGTTTAAAGAAGAATGCAGCGCCCGAAACAGTTTGGGTTACAAAGACGGGAACACATTACCATGCGGGTCGCGACTGTGGAAAGATCAAGAGGACAGTCAAAAAAATACCACTTTCGGAAGCTTCGATGTACCGGCCGTGTAGCAGGTGTGCAAAAGGAGAATAATTCGATTATCAAAGTGGAGTTTTGGAGGGGATATGAGGGAAGGAATAGTTTTGGTTATACTGGTCTGCTTTGGGATTGTGGATATGCGCAAGAGAAGTCTTTCGCTGCCCATGCTTGCAGCGGCACTTAGCGCGGCACTCCTCTTTCGCCTGCTCTGGGATTTTGGGCTTGTTGCGGCGGGGATGGGGTTTATTTCAGGGCTTCTTATCTGCGCGGTGGGCAAAATATCCAGGGGGCAGATTGGTATGGGGGATGGTCTTTTATTGGCAGTGACGGGGATATTATTGGGATTTTGGGAAAATATGGAATTATTTTTGACAGGATTGTTTTTTTGTGCGCTTTTCTCGGCGGTGGTACTGGTTATTTTCAGGAAAGGGCGCGGATACCGGGTTCCCTTCGTGCCATTTCTTGCAGGGGCACAGTTATTTCGGATATTGGTTTTGCTATAGAGGAGGTATGGTATGGGTGGAGGCAGAAAAATAGGAGAGCGGGGAAAGAATTGTGAGGTGTCGGCAAGTATCACGGTGGAGGCAGTTTTTATTATTCCAGTCATAATGTTTTTGTTTCTTATGTTTTTGTGGTTTTGTTTCTATCTCCATGACCGGGCTATTGCGGAGGGGGTGGTTTTTGAGATGCTGGAGGAAGGGGGCGAGTATGTTGTGTATGGAGCGCTGCCGGATGACGGCACAATTGCGGAGGAAAAGGGCAGTATGGGAAGCCTGCGCTATGCGCTTGCTGCCCCGTCCTTTGAGGAGAGAAGGAAGTGGGAAAGATCGTTTGCCAGGAAACTTAAAAGAAGACTTTTTTTGTATGAGATATGCGGATTTTCGTGTGATAAAACAGAATTGGGAACAAAGCTGAGAGTGGAATTTTGCTGTGCAAAATTTTTCCCGGCAAAATGGTGGGGACTTTCGGAGTTATTTTATATTGAATATGAGCAGGATCGTTTTATACCAGTGCGCGAGGAGATCACAAGGATTGGGAGCGTGCTGCTTGATATGTATGATAATATTATGAATTAAACGTGAAATCTTGGCGGGAGGGATGTAGTGTAATCCCTGTAAGAAAAAACTAACTATATGTAGGATTGAAACTTTTTCTTAATATAAAAAATAAAACTGGGGGGAAATATCTTGTCGATGGAAAAGAAAGCGGAAGGGATTCCTGGGGGGATTTCCGTTAAAAAGCAAAGTGATATGCGTGGGAATTATCTGGTTGCGGTGGGCTGTAAGGAAGGTGATTACAGGGAGGAAATGTTAAAAAACAGCAGGATACCGGGGCTGTTAGCTGTGACGGGGCAGGATTTTGATGGCAGGCATGAGCTGTGGTATGAAACAGGCAGTATGCAGCCTTTAAGTATAAAATTTAAACAGAATGCACCGGGGGCTGATGAGATTACGAATTTGATGCATCAGATCGGGGACATGGCAGAAAGGCTTGAGGAGTATTTACTTGAGCCGGAGGAGATTGGGCTTGCACTTTCCTGGATTTTTGAGGGGGAGGATGGACAATATTTGTTCCTGTATCTTCCGGGCTATGCGGACAGTGTGAAAGCTGGGGTTTGCGGGCTTCTGGAAGAGTTGATGGAATATGTGGATTATGAAAATCACAGGGCAGTTTCGTTTTTATACTTGCTGCACGCGGGGAGCAGGCAGAAGTCGGGAGGCATATTTGACCTGCGCCGACTTTGCGGGGAAATTTTAAAGGCGGAGCAGGAGGAGATAGCAGAGCGCAGGGAGGATGATTTTCTTTCTGACTTTGGGGAGGGGATGAAACAGGGGGAGAAGAGTGGAGGAAAAACAGGGGAGAAAAGCAGGATTAAGAAGATAATGGGAGCAAGGGAGGTATTTGAGAAGAGAAATGACTGGGGCAATGGGCAGGGGATAAGACCTGATGGGGCTGCAAAGGAAGGTTGCAGTACCAATCAAAGTGTATGTATCAGCACAGGAAAAAGCGATAGAATTGTTGCAGCCGGGACAGATCAGAAATCAGGAACGGTAAAAAGTTTCTGGGGCAGGATTCGCAGTTATATCAAAAAGAATACGAAGGTTAAGGAGCGCAGTTTGGGGGAATATACACCGGATTATGAGTATGGGGTATCAGGATATGTTAGCAGTGGGACAATGGATGGGGAGTACCCATCGGGGGAAATAACAGAAACAGTGCTGCTTGCAGGGAATACAGAAACTACACTTCTTGCGGAGGAATTTTGCAGTTTAAAACCAGAGAGTGGGGAGCGCGGCGAAATCCGTCTGGGGGTCTTTCCTTTTTGCATCGGGAAGGAGGAAACCTGTGATTATGTGTTGAAGGAGCCGGTAATCAGTCGCCGCCACGCAAAAATATTTCATGAGGGAACACAGTATTTCCTTATGGATACAAAATCATTGAACGGAACCTGCCTAAACGGAAACAGGCTTGCCGCCAACGCAAAAATCGAGATAAAGGATGGCGACCGGATTGATTTTGCTGATATTTGTTTTATCTTTACTTGCTGTAAATCGTGAAATGGTATATAATATCAAAAAACGGTAAGGAGAAGAACCGGTATGCCGGCGATGGAAGCGATGGAGAAGAAATATGTAATGGCGCTGGATCAGGGAACTACCAGTTCGCGCTGCATTTTGTTTACAGGGACGGGTGAGGTTGCGGGTGTGGCGCAAAAAGAGTTTCCACAGCTTTATCCTAAGGCGGGATATGTGGAGCATAATCCCAAGGATATCTGGTCCTCGCAGGTCAGTGTGGCAGTGGAGGCAATGTTGAAGGCGGGGGTATCAGCGAAGGAGATTGCCGCAATCGGCATCACAAACCAGAGGGAAACAACAATTGTCTGGAACCGCCATACCGGGCAGCCGGTATATAATGCGATTGTGTGGCAGTGCCGCCGCACGGCTCTGATGATTGACGAGCTAAAAAAAGAGGGGCTTGATGAGTGGGTCAGGCAAAAAACGGGTCTGATTCCGGATGCCTATTTTTCTGCGACAAAACTAAAATGGATTCTTACAAATGTGCCGGGAGCAATGGAATCTGCAAAGAAAGGTGACTTGCTTTTTGGGACGGTGGATACCTGGCTGATCTGGAATCTCACACATGGGAGAATACATGTTACGGATTATACCAACGCCTCCCGGACAATGCTCTTTGATATCGAAAAACTTTGCTGGGACAAGGAATTGCTTGATTATTTTGGTGTCCCGGAATGTATGCTGCCGGAAGTAAAGCCGTCAAGCTGTGTTTATGGGATGACGGATGCGGCGGTTTTTGGCGGGGAAATTCCGATTGCGGGGGCTGCGGGAGATCAGCAGGCAGCGCTTTTTGGACAGTGCTGTTTTGAGCCGGGGGAAGCGAAAAACACCTACGGGACGGGGTGTTTTTTGCTGATGAATACAGGCAAGGAGCGGATTGTTTCAAGGAACAGATTGCTGACAACGGTTGCGGCCGGTCTGGATGAAAAGCCGGACTATGCGCTAGAAGGAAGCATTTTTGTGGCGGGGGCTGCGATTCAGTGGCTTAGGGATGAGCAGGCACTTATTAAAAATGCTGCCCAGTCGGAGGAGGAAGCGCTAAAAGTTTCCGATACAAATGATGTTTATGTTGTCCCTGCTTTCACCGGTATCGGAGCGCCATATTGGAACCCTTATGCGCGCGGTACAATTGTGGGGATAACAAGGGGATTTAATCATAAACATATGGTTCGTGCAACTCTGGAGTCGATTGCATATCAGGTTTATGATGTGCTTGATGCCATGAGGCAGGATTCGGGAATCCATTTGGAGAGCCTTAAAGTGGATGGTGGAGCCAGCGCAAATAATTTCCTGATGCAGTTTCAGGCTGATCTACTTGGGGCAACTGTATCCAGACCAAGGTGGATTGAAACGACGGCGCTCGGTGCCGCATATCTTGCAGGGCTTTCTACCG
>ERZ808051.1492-NODE-1492-length-15253-cov-4.094953_pt1 | contig 15253 bp, 16 predicted proteins | sample MGYA00380199_ERZ808051 | MGnify/ENA primary metagenome ERZ808051 (study PRJEB31490, sample SAMN06133391) | mouse gut metagenome | isolation source: J11 | host: mice | place: China: Chengdu | collected 2015-05 ...
CGTACCTAATTCCAAATTCGTAGTTTACGATGTGACGGAGCTTATGAATACGATCATCAAAGAAAAATTAGGCATTGATGATAAACAACTGGAAGAAGTTGATTCAGAAAATAATGATGCGACTACTGATAAAAGTGTGGCTAAAAAGAGTGAAGCCGAAAGTTCTTCAGAAAAGTCTGACTCTAGTAAGAAGGACAAGCAAGATGATGTAAAGCACGAAAGTAGTGTCGCTTCAACGAATGGTGAAAACTCAAGCGAAAGCAAGGAAGACAGTACTGACAATAGCTTGAGTGAAAAAGTACGCGATCTACGAAATGGTGACAGTTTGCGCAAAGAGATCTCTGAGCGTGCATCTAAGCTAAATAACGATCAGCTGAAGAATGTTGCTGAAGTAACAACTGACGACAGTGGAGCTGCGACGGTCAAATTGCCGATCGATGGTAAGTATCATGCTTACTATGTTGTAAACACTGAAACCGCAAAAGAAAGCTATGCTACCAATGCTAGTCCGATCGTTGTGATCACACCAGTCACGGAAAACAACGGAGAATATGCTTCAGAGTTTACGATCTATCCTAAGTCTGATGAAGTACCAAAAGAGTCAGAACAAGGAAAAGAAGAAGGTCCACAAAAAACAGAAACGACAGCAACAATGTACCAAACGGGGCATAAGGAAGACACTTCATTATTTGCAAAGATCAAAAAATGGATTGTTGATTTATTTTAGATAATGGCATGAATGGGAAAATAGTCACGGGGCTGTTTTCCCTTTTTGTTATCAAATTGTTAGAAATTAATGCTGATAATATATGTATACGTATGATAAAATTACGGTGGAGGTGGTATTTTATGGCTACTTTAAGACAACAAGACTCATTGGTTATGGCAAACTTTGTTATCGATTTATCGATTCAAGAGGAAAATTTAATAACAAATTTGCAACTTCAGAAGATTCTATTCTTTTTACAAGGGTATAGCTTACAAAAATATAGTAAGCCAATATTAGCTGATAATTTTTCTAAATGGCAATATGGCCCAGTTATAGAAAAAGTTTATCAAGAATTTAAAAGCAACGGATCAGAAAAGATAAGTGATAAAGCTGTTGAAATTGTTGATGACTGCTCTTTTTTTAATATTAAAGAATACGGTCCACTTGTTTCAGACGATTTAGGTGGTAAGAAAAATTTTGAAGATATAGAGTGTTTTGTGAAGAATCTGATAATGATAGATCCATGGGAATTAGTTAAAATGACACATGACCATTTAAGCTGGAAAAACTATGAACCAAGGATTATAAATCATGAATATTTGCAGTACACAAATGCTGAGATAAGAGATTGCTTCAACCATAACAAGGAAAGGTTGCCAGTATGATTGAAAATAACCAAGTAAGGATGATAGGCATGTTTTTCAAATACTGCAATGATTTCCAAAATAAAAAAATTGATCAAGAAAAGTTTGTTGATATGTTGATTGTTATCAGCAAACAGAGAAGCATCTGTCAATCATATCCAGAAATTAGTTACATGGTATTTCGTTTGAAAAAGGAGTACTTTATAGATTTAAGTTCTTTTTTTGGGGTATCGGATGGAAAAAGTTCCTTAGATGGACTACGTGGAACAGATGAAAGACTTGTGAAACTAGATAGTAAATTTATTGATAATCTAAATCATTTTGAAAGACACATTCGTCTTAGCTTCCACCAAAGGAATTATACCGATGATAAAGTCGTAGATTTGGAGAAAAGATTAAAAGATACTTCTGAATCTCTTGATAAGGTAGATAATAAGCTTAGGAATAGCGAGAATATTATCAATGAACTAGAGAGTAAAAGTTCTCGAATGTATTCTGAATTCGTTGGAATTCTTGGGGTTTTTACGGCATTGTCATTTGCGTTGATGGGTTCGGTACAAGTGTTTGGAAATATATTTGACAAAGTTCAAAATGTAACACTTGGAACTGTAGGAAATATTTTAGTTGCTGGCGGATTATACTTACTGCTGATTTACCTAATAATAATGACTCTATTCATAGGTATGAAAAAATTATTTTCAATTAGAAAAGATGATAAATATATCTTCAATAGGTTGTTTACCTTTATTATAATATTTGTAGGTATAGCATTGATAATTACAGGAATCACTTTTGTGTTTTTGGCATAAATTATGAAGAAGACCAGTATTTTCAACTTTTGTTATGTTGAGAATACTGGTCTTTTTCTAGAGTGTTAACTCGTCTGTTCCTAGTGTAATATCAATCAGCTTATAGCTAGGAGTATCCTTGAAAAGTTCAATGATGCAATGCTCATTTTTAAGCAATTTGATTTTTTTATTTTGATCTGTATCTGGATCGTAGGCTACAAGTCCAATTTTTTTCTTAACTGCCTTGTGAAGCTGCAAGGCTATATCTGCTGTCAGATCAATAAAAAATTTGCGCTTTAGAATCGGTGAGAAGGATCCAATGATGTCATCAAGTTCTTCTTGAGTATAACTAGGATCTTCGATTAATTGTATTTTAAGAAATAACGCCTGATTTTCGATGCTGGATTTAGGAAATTCTGGGCTTAAAGTTGGTATGTTGAACGTGACTTTAAGCCTAAAGTTTTTTTGGTACACGTTTTTAGTGATCTGAGCAGTGTAGGTCAAATCTGTAGTAGCCATAGACAGAATATTAGTGTCAAAATTGGTTTGTAATACGTATGGCGAATATTCAAAGAAATCAGTTGGCGAAATATTGAGATACGTACATAGACGCTCTAGTGTTTCAAATTGAATACCGCTAGTTGCTCCTTTAGATAAAGATAAAATTGTTGTCTTTGCAATTCCAAGATCGCGGTAAATATCACTTGTTTTTATATTTCTTTCGCTCATTAACTTATTTAGATTGTTTTGGAGCATATTATCACCTCGTAGAATATTGTAGCATGTAAGCTATAATTATTAAAAAAAAAAAAAAAATAACGATTTTTATTGATTTTTTATAGCGTGAGAGTTAATATGTATTTGTAAATATTGATATCCAAAAACAAGGAGTTGTAATGTATGAAAAAAGAGATCTTACTTTCGACAGCAGCACTCGCCGGAACTGCATTAGTTGGTGTGAATACTACAAATGCGAATGCTGATACGATCGATAACGGGGCAAATGTAGCTACAGTTCAAACACAACAAGCTACAACAAAAGAAACAGCACAAGCTAACGTGAACGAATCCAAGGAACAACAAGCAAAAGCTCAAGATACTGTCAATGCGGCACAAAGTGATCTGAACGATGCTAAACAAGAAGTCTCAAACTCGACTGAAGCTGTACATAATGCACAAACTGAAGTAGAACATGCACAAGAGACTAAAAAAGAAGCTACACCAGAAAACATTGAAAAAGCAAAAGATGATGTGAAAGATCAACAAGCAGTCGTATCTAATGAACAAAATAACGTTGGCAAAGCTCAAGATAATGTCAATTCTAAGCAAGAACAAGTCAATAACGCAACGAATGATGTAAATGGTGCTCAAGGAAACGTTGATAATGCACAAAAAGACGTTAATGCAGCGCAAGGAGACGTTGATACATCACAAAAGATCCTAGATGGTACAGATGCCCAAAAGGTAAAATCTGATCTTGAAAACGCTAAGAAGCAAGTTGAAAAAGACAACAAGGATCTTGATGAAGCGAAGAAAGCAGTCTCTGATACACAACGAGACCTTGATTCCGAAAAACAACGAGTACCAGAAAGTAAAAACAACGTCGATCAAGCTGTAAAACAATTAAACGAAAAAACTGATACTTACCACGCAACAACAAAAGCCAAAGAGCAAGCTCAAGCAAATGTTGATGCAGCGCAAAGTGACGTAAATACGACTCAAAGTAAAGCGGATTCCGCTAAGAAAATCTTAGATGGCACAGATGCACAAGCTATCATCGATCAAGCAAAAGCAGCAAAGGGCAAAGTGGCTGTCGATAAGATCGACGTGGCAACAAAAGAAAAAAGTGCAGAACAAGCAAGTAATGCAAAAACAGCAGCAGAAAACGACGTCAATAAGACTCAAAGTGACGTAAATAATGCAAAAGCTGATGTCACAAATAAGCAAGCAGAAGCTGACAAGACACAAAGTGCATTGAATGCTGCACAAACAGAACGTGACAGTGCACATGATAAAGTTGCTGATCTATCAGATAAGTTGAATAGTATCAACACTATTACTTTGCCTAATGGATACCGAGATAAAGATGGTGGTATTGATCCAAGTGTAGCTTACAAAGGCTTGAATATCAATAAATATAAAGATAATAAAGAGGACGAAAAAGAAATTGTAAATGATGTAACTAATTTATCTGACACAGAACAAAAAGAGATATCGATGTTTGCCATTTCTTTGATAAATCAAGTAAGAAGACAAATGGGAAATAGAGAGGTTTTTTTAACGGATTTAGCGTTAAAATATTCCAAAAAAGTCGCTGAAAAGTATAATATTGATAATTGGGGCCCCTCTAAGGAAGGTCACGATAAAGAAGCTATGGATTCCGGTAAAGAAATGCTCAAACCAAGGGTTGTTTGGGAAAACATAGGGTACTATATGCCGAACACGTTTGATAAGAGCAGTAATATGAATCTTTTAAAAAATTATGTATATAACACGATAGTACAGTTTTTATTTAATGATGCACACGCTGGTTGGGGGCATGCAGCAAATATAACTGGTGTTTCTACAGCGGGATTAGTTGGCAATAAACGCAACGAAAGAATCGGATTGTCTATTGACAAATATGCAGGAATTCACTTTAACGGATACGATCCAACAGTTGTTGATAACAATTTCATAGCAATTCCAGACAACACAGAACAACTGCAAGCACAACTCAAGACAGCTCAAGCAGATCTACAAACAAAGCAAGCAGCGTTTGATACAGCTCAGGCTCAAAATAATAGCGCACAGAACGCTTTGAACGTATCTAAGAGTAATTTATCGCAACTTGAAAAAGAACTGTCAAACAAGCAAAATGAGCTTAATAAAGCTACTGATGATCTTAAAGCTGCGACAACAGCTTTGAATACAGCAAGAGCTACTTTAGCACAAGACGAAAAGATCGCAGAGAGTGCACAACAAGCTGTTGATAACATGAGTGCAGACCTCAAGACAAAACAAGCTAACTATGATGCAGCTTTGAGTGAACTAAACAATGCTAAGCAAGTGCTAGCAACTAAGCAAGCCGAACTTGAAAAAGCAACTAAGGCAGAAGCTGCTGCTAGATCAGAGGCAACAGCTGCTCACGATAACTTTATGAGTGCTCAGAAAGAGCTTGATATTAACAATGAAAATATCGTGACCTTGACAGACGGATTGTCGATCGCGCAATCAGCAGTCAAGAAGCTCGAAGAAAAACTTTCTGATGATCAAGCTGCAGTTGCAAAGGCACAACAAGCGGTTGATTCTTTAAATGCAGACGTTGCAACCAAATTAGCTAACTTAGAACAAGCTAAAGCAGAACTTGCTAAGAAACAACAAGCATTGAAAGATGCGCAAGACGTGTTGAGTGGTAAGAAAGAAGTATTAGTACAAGCACAGAAAGAATTAGTGGACGCACAACAAGCATTAGACGATGCGAAGGCTGCACATGCAGATGCACAAGCTAAGGCAAAACAATTAAATGATCGCCTATTTGAGTTAGAAAATGCGGATATGTTCCTAGAAAAGGCGAATGCTAAACTTGCTGAAGCTAAAGATCGATTAAATAAAGCTGAAGCCGATCTCAAAGATAAACAAAATGCTTATGACTTGGCAAAAGCTGATTTAGATGCAAAGACTGCCAAAGTCAATGAAAATGAGGCTGTGTTAGCTAAGATCGTTGCTCAAGAAGAAGCTAAGAAAGCATTGGAAGAAGCTGAAGCTAAGGCTAAGAAATTGGCTGAAGAAAACGCTAAGAATAATTTCTTCTACCAAGCTGCTGACAAACTATTCGATAGTAATGGAGCGCCAGCAGTGGGCTATACAGTACATGGTGATCGTGTCTTTGACGCTCGTGGAAATCTTGTTGGTTATGTTTCAAATGACGTTAAGAGTCGTAAGGTAAAGGCTGCATTACAAGCTAATGCGTTGCCACAAACTGGTGATAAATCAGATAAGGCAAGCTTAGTGGGTGCAGTGATCCTAGGATTGAGTAGCTTGTTAGGTTTTGTTGAGATCGATCGTCGTAAGAAAAAAGAATTTTAAAAACAGGTATATTTAAAGCGAGCTTCTTGTATCAGCCTATGGTACAGGAAGCTCGCTTATTATTTCTTCTAGCTCCTTATTTGGAATTTGAAGTCATCTTTTAGTATGTCACAGCTTTTTTTGCTCAGCTTTTAGTGTTGAAAAAATTGAAATTTTGTTCGGCTTTTACAGCTTGTTTCTTCATGAATTGTTCCATAAATTCCCAGTCTATATTGCTTGTATCGTTAATAACAGGTAAATAAAAAGAAAAATCAGATTTAACATGTCTATTTAATTCATCTACAAACGCCTTATATTTTCTTCTGCCTTCTTTAAATATCATTGTTGCAATGAATTGTTTTTGATACATAGTCATTTTTGTCTTGGGTTTAAGAACTACTAAGTTTTGACTCGTGTAGAAATTATTCTGTTGAACGAAGCACGAACCTAGATATTCGCCTCCTAAAGCTAGCGTTAAGTAACCCGGTTTATATGGCTGTATCCCGAATATTTTATCAACTTTGGCCGTAACGCCATTGTTGTTATGAGACCTACCAACGAAGTCTATTGTTGGATTCTTATCCGTCATCTTAATCTTATCTAACTTATTACCCATGTCTATTTCAAAAAGTTGGTCATCATAGAGATGGAATTTTTTCCATTTATTAACATCGATCCTAACAGGAGTATCTTTGATATGCTTAATTAACTTTATACGATAATTGACGTTTTGTTTGATGTTTTCAATGTATTCTTCCATAAAATCAAAATCAATTTCTTGCTGATGAGTCGTTGGAAGGGGGATTTCTATATTTTTGGCATAATTACGAGTAAATTTAAAATCATAATCGTACCCTTTGTTTATTGCAGTTTTATAAAATATCGTAAGTATAAACATAAGGATATTAGGAGTCACTCTATTGAATTTTGGGTACATACCTTGAACGTGTGAATAACCCACAAAATCAGATTCTCGATAGAATATTGTATTAGCGTTTGTAGTATCGCTAAAAGTAATTATATTTCCTTTTTCAGTATTCGGTTTGTCAGTATAACCACCAATACCATTATTATAGGCAACATTACCAACGACAGGATTAGTTCCTAATTCGTAAAATAGAAGTGCGTTTTTTGCATTATAATGTTTGGTTGGCCTTATATCGAACAAATCTTCAATTCTATATTTTTTCCAACTTGAAATATTAATCATTTTTATCGCTATCCTTTACAAGTTTTATTTGTATGTTTTTCGCATCAGCAGATAGTTCACCTGAATATAGAATAACGTCGGATATATTTTCTTTGAATGATTTCAAATCAATTTCTTCTTTGTACATTTGAAAATCCATTAGAGTTTTGATGAAATCTTCTTCTGATAGTAATAATGGTTTTTCCGGCATAGGGTAACTCAAACCTGTCATGTTTTCCAAATTGGGGGTTACCCATTGGACTGAATTGTCACCAGTTTGTCTTTTTATTATGCGAATCCAATTATCTTCAATAGAGCTCCAACGATCTTTTATATCTTGTCTTCCTTGATTTTTTACAGTTTCTAAGCCATCGTAATCAATGTAGCAAGTAAAAATTTCTTCACCATTTTGAGGTTCACCAGCCTTAAATATAAAAATAGAGGTTGAAACACCTTCTGCAAAGGTTTCTTCTGGCAACTTTATGATTTTCAATAATTTATTTTCTTTGAAAATCTTTTTAACGACAGTCTTTTTTTCTTTCTCTAATTTATGGTCGGGAAGAATGAATGCAGCTAGTATCCCTTTGGGAGAATTACTTAGGACGTTGTATACTATATCAATACAACCATATTTTCTCTCAAATGGAGGATTCATTAAAACTTTTGTTATAGGGTGTGCAGTTGGAATCAAATGATTATTACTGTCTTTAAGGAATATATTGTTTTTTTCATCAAACTGATAACTGATTTTTTTGATCCAGTCACCAGCTTCTGATGTTCTTGTATCACCAAGAAGAATATTTGTTTTTCCATCTTTATGAATCAACATATTAGCACATGCTAACGCAAAAATTTCTCTGTCAAATTCAATTCCATACAACTGACTTTTCTTAATGCTTTCAGCATCACGGGAATTTGGTCCACCAGCTTCTTGAAGCATGTTACTCATGGCTTTAGTTAAGAATCCACCGCTTCCACACGCACCATCTAAAACAACAGAATCTTTATTAACATCAATCAACCTATACATCAAAGAAGTAATATGTTCGGGCGTAAAAACTTGGCCACTTTCTGACTTCTTCTTGTATCTGTTAAATTCATTGAAAAATATCCCCATGACATCTTCGCCACGCCAATTATCAGAATTGATGGAATCAGATATTTTGTCTATCGCACTTATGAATTGATTGATAGCTTCTTGATTTTCTGTGGAGTTCATTTTTATTTCACTATAAACTTCTGTTAGCGTGGATAATTTTGCATTTTGTTGTATATCTTTCTCTAAAGATTTGTTAAGAGTATTAAGAATTGAATTGTGTAATAACGAATAACTCATTCCTTCTTTTATCCAAGCATCATATCTTTTAGCTACCAATGCACAAGCTGTAAATATCATACGATGATACAAGTTTTTGATGCCAAATTCCGTGTGTAGTAAATTATTTATTTTGCGAGTATGCTTGTAAATTTCGTTTTTATCAACCGGTGATGAAGAAAATATCTTTAAGTAATAGTCTTTATTTTCTAGTTTAGTAGATGTATTAATTTCTACCATATTGCCATTTGAATCATTTTTAAAAACTTTTAAATCAAATCCGTTATATATGATACCTATCACATTCGGATATTTTTTGAGTATAATATGACAATTTTTAAACAACTCATCAATATATTTTTCAATTGAAATTTTACTATTTTTAGTTTCTAAAACTAAAGCAGGATGAGATGTTATCTTAGGTAAATACCAACCGTCAGGCTTATCTTTGACACCTTTCCACTCTGATATTTTTAACGTTTTTCCAAGTTCATTGAAAGTGGTCAATTGTCCAACACCTGCTATTACATCATCTGAATCATTAAAACCTAATGTTTTGTTGGCTAATTCTCGTACTTGGTCTTCAGTAAGTTGTTTCGGCATCTTATGCCACCACCTTTCGTGATGACACTAAAAAGAACCCACTACTAAATAAAGTTAGTGAGTTCTTCAAAAAATGCTTGACAAATAAACCTAGGCGCAGATAATCAGGCTGTAGGCTGTAGGCTGTAGGCTGTAGGCTGTAGGCTGTAGGCTGTAGGCTGTAGGCTGTAGGCTGTAGGCTGTAGAGATCGTTTTATCTATTTTTACGGTTAACATAAAATTCTTTCCTTTTTCCTTCAAGTTACGAGCGACGTAAAACGTCTTCCTGTAAAATGGTAGCAAATTGCTCCCACTTTGTAAATTATATCTAGAAAAAAGTAAAAATGGTAGCAAATTGGGAGCATTTTGCTACCTTTTTGCTACCAAAATGCTCCCACTTTGCTCCCATTCTAGTTTAGAGACCCAAAGTGGTAGCGAATTGTTACCATTTTGCTACCACTTTTTTGTAAAGAATTTTGGTTAGTGGTAATGTGTAACAAATCGTGGCGCTCCAGCCTCCGCCCACCGCGCCAAGGTATTGTATTTTTTATGACTTCAGTCGCTAATGCTCCTTCCGCAAGGCGCTAGGGCGCCTTTTGGTACATGTCATATACTCCATAACAGTGCAACCCCAAGCGCTTCGCGTGCTAGCAAGCTAGCAGAGTTGCACAGTTATTCTGTATATGAACTCTAAGAAAATGTAACCTATCATTACAGAGCAAAGGAGCTGGATTCTTATGAAAAATAAACAACCATTCTATCGCAATAAGGTGGCTATGTTGCTACGACTATGTAGCTATGCAAATACATTAGCTTGGTTGATCGTTTTCTTTCGAGCACTGTATCTATATTTGGCTTTGGGGTGGTCGCTTGGGTTTAAAGCAACAGTGTACATGATCTTTGCCCCATTTTTAATTGTAGTATTTGAGGTGCTGCATGGCGAGGCGGTCAAATATGGAAATCAGTTGTTTACTAAAAAAATGACGGACTAAGGATAGGGAGGGCATTTTATGGATAACCTAAATAAAATTATTGCTAAGATTCAAGGTCTTCTGAAATTAGCACAAGATAATCCAGACGATGAGGAAGGTCAAACCGCATTATTAATGGCACAGCGCTTATTGCTGAAATACAATTTATCCATGGAAACTGTGCAAGATCGATCGAATAAGGATAAAGATGTTATTAAGGAATCCATGACTGAGAAAGTTTCAAGAATGCCATGGTGGAAAATGAAACTACATGCGATCCTAGCAACTAATTTTAGATGCAAGTCGATCAGAACTAGAAATTTTGTGTCACGCAAGACTTATCTAAGATTTGTGGGTTATGAAGCCGATGTGAAGTTTGCAGCTGAGATTTACGAAGCAACTTTGATGTATTTGGACTATCGTTTGAAAAGGATCAGAGAGCAGCATATGGGCGTTGAGTATAAAAATTCGTATTTGCTGGGATTCTTGAGTGGAATTGAGGAGAGATTTAAGAAGCAGGTGGAGTCTTTGAACGAATTTTCTTTAGTGCTTCAGGTTCCTGTTGAGGTTGAAAAGAAGTATGAAAAACTCAAGAACTTTGAACGATCAAGACCAGACTTTGAGATCGATCATGAGGCATATAGGACAGGATATGAACATGCAACTAATTCAAAGATAATGCCAGATGAATTATTACAAGCTAGGGAGGACAAATATTATGAAAAATGATGATCAAAAAGCAAAGATTTTAGGTATGATCACTGATTTGAATTTAAAAATCAGTTCTAAATATGAAAACATTCATGTTTATAACGGTAGTGATGTAAAAATGATTTTGGAAGATATGCTGTTAACTGAAGTATCAGCTGCGGCTATCAATGAGTATATCGAGTGTTCTCAGGTAACATATCAAGACGGAGAACTTGTTATCGATATTAAGGATACTGATATCCTTTTAGAGTTAGAGGGTGAAAAGTTTGTTAACATTGTTACTGAGTATGTATCTCCAGTGGAAATCATGAATGCGATGAAGATCCACAATATCTCTGCACGTCACCCGGCTTACGAGAAACTAGCAGCTCAACTTGAAGAAATCAAGCGACTGGCTATTAGGTTGGCTGATTTGGAAGGAGATGGGGAAAATGAGTGATCGTCGAGGAGGCTCTGGAAGAGTTATGAAGAAGTTAGCTATTGCAGCATTGTTGTTGACTACCTTCACATTATCTGGCTGTGCGGGTAATAAAGATATCTGGGGGACAGAATATGAATTCAAAGAGGCTGAGATCAAGATGATGGACGGTACTGTGAAGAAGGTCAAGGTAAAGGAATGGTCAAGAGACGATCAAGCTAATAATATTCGAGTAACAACTACAGATGGTACATTATACTATTCTGGCTCAGAAAATATCATGTTGATCAATGAAAAAAATGAGGCAACAACACAAAAATCTGCTAAATCAAGTGAAAGCGCAAAAAATTATTAGGAAGGAAGTTTATAAAATGACAGAAAAAAATTATGAAGCTGTTTATTCAGCAAGTTTATCTCGTGAAATGGAGGACGACCGCTATATCGTAATAGACAACGAAAGCGGTGAGATCCTAGACACGGCCAATGGCTGGGGCTACCACTCAAAAGATAACGCATATCGTGCTTTTGAGTACAAACTAAGACATGGAGAAAAAGACATGAAACCAGCCCCAACGGACGAAGAAATCGCACGCAAAGAATATGAGGCTGCTAGAGAGTTCTACAAGAGCCATAGGGATATTCAAGAAGCGCTAGTGAATGCAGATGCATTCGATGATACGTATACAAAGTATGATGAAGATGGAGGTTTTACAATAAGTATCCATGATATGACGAATAAAAAACGTGATCGTTTCTCGCCGGAGGTCGTAGATCGTATTTTGGCTGAGTATGGGTACACTGACTTAGAGTTTTCCCCACATACACTGTACAAGATATTTCGCAAATTTGGCTAAGCGAGATGAAGTCGCTATGGATAATGAGCTAGAAAAGCTATTCAAGGATACTACAGATGATACTGTAGAAATGTTACGAATTCACCATTGTAACAAATACTATAAATAACAAGGAGATCCTTATCATGAAACATAAACATTCAAAATTCGTTAAGAAATCAAAAAAGAACACAAAACAATTGAGTGATGAACAAGTAGCAAAAAAACTTTTAGCCTACGTGTCAGAAATGGAGAAATATGGCGTTACCTTGAATGCCTTAGTAGGTACTTACAACAGTACTAACGCTCCTTTTGTTGTCACAAATAACGAAGACCCACTGAAAGCTATGGAATCGATCGTGCTTATTCTGTTGCGGATTAAGCAAACGAGCGGGTTAGAAGAAGAGGTATTTTTCGACAGTTTGAAGAAATCTATGGAATTGATGGAGGACATCAATCAAAGCGAAGATATTAAGGAATTCATGCTAACGGAAGAGGAAGAAAACAAATATGGGCAAAAATGAACAACAAGAAGTACTTGAAAATATTACAGCTGCAACCTTAGAAACACTAGAAAAAGTAGGATATGACAACGTCATCTTGATTGCTATTAATAGCAAAATTAAAGATCCAGGTGAAGATGTTATTGCACTGAAAGGTAGTGTAGAAGGATTAGCTTACATGACAATAAGACTATTTGAGCGACTACCTCAAAGAATTGTTGAACGAATTCTCACAATCATTAGGCATTACAGAAATAAGGCTGATTCTGATGAGCTCGATAAATAACGTGAATGGAGAGAAATATTATGGAAATCTTTTCTTTAGACTTAGGAAACAAGCAAACAAAACTAAAAAGCAGTAAGGCAGAATACGTTTTGCCATCACAGATTTTGAATGGCAACGACCTACCACAGCAACTAGGCGCATTAGGTAATTTAGGTATCAAGCGTGATATCCAAATGTTTAAGACGCCTTTTGACGATCAAAGCTGGGCCTGGGGTAAAGACCTGGTCAATTTGAGATTAGATGATTACTTGCAAGACACCCTAATGTATCGCGATCGCTATAGTAACCATGCCTTCAAATTACTTGCTAATTTTGCGATCGGACTTTTGGCCACTGATTTTGAGAGTGCTAAAAAAGAAATCATGCAGGTTGCAGTAGTTGCTGGTGTTCCTACTGAGGACTATAACAATCAAGAACAGCTAAAAACGTTGGCCACAGTTCTAAAGGGGCAGCATCAGGTAGACATCGATGGACAAACTTTCAATGTCAAGGTTGAAACGGTTATGATCGTCCCGCAGCCAATAGGGACATTCTATGACGTTTTATTGGACAATGAAGGTAACCTGGTAAAAGAAGAATTGTTAGATGAACGTGTTGGGATCATTGATATTGGTGGTGGAACAGTATTGATCGATACGTTAATGAATCTTGAATTTGACAAAAAGGCCCGGAAGCAATATTCGACCGGGGCGAACGATCTCTATGAATCGATCGCAAGTCGGATCCAAGATAACGTTAGTTTATATCAAATTGAAAAGCTGGTTCGCGCAGGCATCGATGATAAGCAGTTTTCTTATCGATTCTCTAAGAATAATATCTTAGACATCACAGATATCGTTGAACAAGAGATCAGAAGTTTCAGCGCACGTTTGATCAGTATTTTACGAAGTACATTCAAAGATATCAAGAGTATCGATACTTTGATCGTGACCGGGGGAACGTCAAATATCATTGATCAAGATATGGTCAAAGATACGTTTGAAAAAGTAGTTTTCGTAACGGATGCAGAGCTTGCAAACGTACGTGGCTTTTACAAATACGGGCTGACAGAAGTTGGTGATTGACGATGAAGGGCAAGAAAAGGCAGCTAAAGCAGATCAGTTTTAGATTGTACGATACGCCACGCGATCGCAGAATTAATAATTTTCTGGAATCCTTAGGAGAAAATCAATCAGAGTATCTAAAGCGATTAGTCGAGCAACAAATAGGGGCAGTTCCATCTGAAAAAGTCCCCAAAGCTCTCTATGGAGAAATTGCAGAAAATCAGCCGGATAGCGACGAGAAGATAGAAGAAAAGTCTCAAAAGCGGCTTTCAGCTGGATTCAAAGGGTTTAGAATGTAGAAGGGAGACAGTATATGATGAAAAATTTCTTTCTGTACGTATTGCCATTTTAACTCGGAACATGATATTACGAGCCTTGTTTATTCATTTACAGCAAAAATTCATGGATAAACAACTAGAGAGACTTGTCAGGGCATCGGGAAAACTGGACCGACTTGTTGAAAAACACGGTCGCACGTTGAGATAATGTTAGTATAAATCTGATCATAAATTGAACAATTTCATGGCATAAATAAAAGACGAGGCTGTGACATAACTAAAAGATGACTTCAAATTCCGAATAAGGAGCTTGAAGTCATCTTTTATAGTTATAAAGTATCGGTTTCACGGCCTCCTTTTTTTGGTTGTAACATTACCATTTTTAGGGATAAATGACTTAATAATTTATCCCTAAAAATTGCAAAATATAGAAATGATATATATTAAAGGTATAAAAATTTGATAGGAGATGTACCATGAAAATAATCATAAAATATATAAAAGTTATGTGCCCTATTGTAATCAATTTAATAACAACGTATTTTACATACATTGGATTATTGACGATTTTAAGCTTACTATATAGCTCTAGGCAAGTTATAATCAATTTTGCCTTTTTTAAAAATAGTTTTTGGATATTTTTACCACTCTACACTATTGTTAGATTAATGCTTTACATCAATGATTATCAGGGGCATATTACAAATTATTTAATAATTCTGATCCGAAAGTTAAAAAGAGTGATATCAAGAAATAATTGATTAAAGCGTAGTAGTTAATAATCGACTTATTCTTCAATGTATTGATCCAAATTGAGATAATAGCTCGCAGTGACTCGCCAAAGTATAGCTGTGAGCTTTTTGGTGTATATTAGAATGATAGCATGTACATTTACCTTAAGCAAAAATTTAGGGTGAATATTATATTTTGCTGACT
>ERZ808051.1493-NODE-1493-length-15215-cov-5.413529_pt1 | contig 15215 bp, 14 predicted proteins | sample MGYA00380199_ERZ808051 | MGnify/ENA primary metagenome ERZ808051 (study PRJEB31490, sample SAMN06133391) | mouse gut metagenome | isolation source: J11 | host: mice | place: China: Chengdu | collected 2015-05 ...
TGATAACTTCCCCAATCTGACAGAGCTGTACGTGAGCTCTGCCAATCTGGACAGCATTGACTTCGTGACAAAACTGCCCGGACTGCAGTTTCTGGATATCTCCAACAACAATGTTACCAGCCTCACTCCCCTGCTTGAGCTGAAAAACATTTATTCTGTATGGTGCGGAAAAAACACCATATTGGAGAACCTTCCGGAGGACAGCGGCATCAGGATCTACACTGACTCAAGAAAATGACGGCAGACGCCGCCCCTGCATAACAGGGGCGGCGCTTTTCTTTCCATATGTTTATTTGTTTTTTTATATTTGTGTATAAACGTTATACGGACATTGCAAGATAAACCCACTCCTCAGATGCCCAGGCCTCTTTAAAGCCCAATTCGGCAAACGCCTTGACGCCTTCGTCTCCGACCCTTTGGGGAGAAACCAGCGTCTGAATGCCCATATCCCTGCACCTGATTTTCATTTCCTCAAGCAGTGCCTTCATCAGCTCGTCCCTGCCGTCTCCTCTGGCAGCATAATTATTGTCCCACAGAAATCCCAGGGGAATCCAAAAGGGCTTACTCATGGGAAGCGTCATGACAACGGTCCCGTCAACCTCCGCCGCAAGCTCGATGCCCGTATGGTTTTTCTCTCTCTCCATGGCGGGCTTAATTTTAACCTCGGTAATTTCCTTCGGCGTCATCGCGCTGTAGACATTTTCCCACAGGTCGTTGACGTCATCAAGTGTCACAGGTCTGATTACAGTTTTAGAATTATTCATATTTTCAAATCCTTTCCAATATTCGCCGCAGCAATGTGCGGCATAGTCTCTGGGCCGGCAGCCGAAAGCGGCCTTAAACGCTTTGATAAAGCCTGCGTGAGTTTCAAAACCGTACTCCATCGCCGCAGCGCATATTCCGGAACCGGTTTTTATCATTTCGGCCGCCGCAAGAATACGTTTTTCGCGAACATATTCCATTACGGTCTTATGTGCTTCCTCTTTGAATCTGCGTGCAAAATGGAAAGGCGAATAGCCGCAGGCACAGGATATATCTTCAAGAGTAAATTCGTCCTGCAGATGCCCTGCGATAAACCTCTCCGCATTGCCTAAAAAATCATTCAACTCCATCCTCGCCGCTTCGGGTGCCTCCTGATAATTATAATTTCTTTTGAAAAATGTTTTGTCCATGTACCTGAGAAATTATTTTGTAACCGCATTTTTCGTAAAATGCATCTTCCTCAGATCCTAATGAGATACATTTAAAGCCCTTTTTTCTTGCTATGTCTTCAAAATATCCCAAAAGCTCCTTTGTTATGCCTTGTCTCCTGTAGTTTTCACGACATGCTGCAAAACCAATCACCAGACTGTCCTTATTCTCTGCCCGTCCCAAAATTGCCGAGACTATTTGTTCATCCTTCATGGCATATACCAAGGGCTGTAATCCGTCTAAAAATCTTTTATGCCATGCATCATAGCCATATAATTCCGGAGCATTTACGGTCAGAATATCATAGCACAATTCTAAAACCTCCTTTAGTTCCTGCTCTGTTTCTATTTCCTTCTTGATTATAGTTGACATTTCTCCTTCTCCTTCCTTCATTTTTGACCGTACAGTAATTATATAATATAATAACTTTCTTCCCCTGTCTTTTCCTGTATTGCTTTCTTGCCTGCCGGCAAAAGCGCCTTTTTTGGAAAAAATTAATTTTTGCGGCAGGGCAAAATTAGAAAAATGATGCAACATTGATGCAACATTCTCTTAAAGTACTATTGTCTGTTGTTGGTATTTGATGTATATTTATATCAAATACCAAAATGGTATATACTATAACACCATAACCGAAAAACAAAAACACAAAGGATGATAAAAGCTCATGTTTTATTGGATTATTTACGCTGGAATTTTATTGTATATGGAAATCGTTTTCCATTTCGGATGCTTCGGCTTCAAAGGCGGCAATCCCGTGTTCACCCTCGGATTGATTGCGCTGATTGCCTGTATTCAGGCTCTGATAAGCGGCGTACAGCAAAAAAAATGGCGCAGAAGGGTCTTTTGGATACTGACGGTGCCGGAATATCTTTTGTTTGCGGTCCAGGCCGTATATTACAGAATCTTCAGACAGCCCCTGCGAATCGGCATAGCAGTCAACAACGGGCAGGACGCACTGAGCAATTACTGGCGCGAGGCTTTGACAGGCATTGTCCGCACCCTTCCCCTGCTGCTCATGCTTGCGCTTCCTTTGATTGCCATAGGGATAATGCTGCACAGGCATAAAACCTGGCATCCCTTCCCCCTGGAAGGAATCCAGAAGCTCCGCCTGGGGCTGGGGACATGGACTGCCCTGCTATACTGTGTGTGCTGCATGGCAGTGGGCAACATGCTTCAAACCACCTACGCCGAGGATTACCTGGAATTTTTTGATCCGGAAACGGTCATGCAGAACATGGGCGTCCTCACCATGGCTCAGCGGGACGGCTGGTACGAGATACAAAGCCAGATAGACGCAATTGCAAGGCGCAGCACCCAGCGTGCCGACAATAACCCCCAGCCAAACGGTAAACAGGAGACAAACAGCCTCCTTGGACAGGTTGCGGGGACCACTATCAACAATTTCCGCCCTAATATGAACACCATAATGCCGGGCGGCGAAGGGCAGATTCCCTCCGGTCCTGACATAAGTGTAAACAACCCTTCGGAGGTGCATGAGCAGGAGCCCGATACCTCGCCCAATGCCTGGACAATCGATATGGAGCAGCTGGCGGCAATGTCCCAGGGCAATAAAGAGACCAAATGGCTGGCGGAGTACATTGCAGGGCTGACCCCCACCAACCGCAACGAATACACCGGGATGTTCAAGGGCTATAACCTGATCTACCTGACGGCGGAGGGCTTTTCCACCTATGCGGTCAGGGAAGACCTAACTCCCACCCTGTATAAAATGCTGAATTCCTCCTTTATATTTAACAACTACTATGTGCCGCTCTGGCAGACAAGCACCAGCGACGGCGAATATGTAAACTGCACCGGTCTGATTCCGGATGGCCAGCGCAGCATGAAGAAAAGTGCCGCCAATTATATGCCGTATACACTCCCCCGCTTCTTTGCCGCTGAAGGCGTGTACAGCTGGGGATATCACGACCACAACCTCTCCTATTACGACCGCCACCTGACTCATCCGAATCTGGGATATGATTTCAAGGCGTCGAAGCTTGGAGATACGGCACAGCTGAAAAAAGACGGAATCTCAGAAGCGATGTGGAATAACTACCTTTTCCCCATGGAGAACCCCGAAGCCTGGCCCGCATCCGATTACAATATGATGGTAGGAACCATCCCCGAATATATTAACGCCGACCGGTTCCACGTTTATTACATGACGGTATCCGGTCATGTGAATTACTCCTTTACGGGCAACAGAATGGCAAGGCAAAACAAGGATGCCGTAATGGGACTGGATATGTCCGAAAACGCTCAGGCATATATCGCCTGCCATATCGAGGTGGATAAGGCTCTGCAGTATCTGCTGGAGCAGCTGGAGCTTGCCGGCAAGCTGGAAAACACGGTGATCTGCCTCAGCGCGGACCATTATCCCTACGGAATGACCCAGGAGCAATATAACGAGCTTGCAGGAAAAGACCTGTCCGGCGATCTGGACGTTTACCGCAACAGCCTGATCCTGTGGAACGCCGGAATGGAGGAGCCTGTCATAGTGGACAAGGCCTGCTGCTCCGTGGATGTCCTTCCCACCCTGCTGAATCTGTTCGGATTTGATTACGATTCCAGAATGTATGCCGGACGGGATATCTTCTCCGACGAGGAAGGGCTTGTGATCTGCAACGACAAGAGCTTTGTTTCCGATACCGTCGCCTACAACAGAAAAGAGAAGACCACCACATGGCTGAAAGAGCTTCCACAGGAAGAAAAGGATGCTTATATGACGGCAAAACAGCTGGACGTAAAAAACAGATATCTGTTCAGCGCCTATATCCTGCGGAACAACTATTATGACATTATAAGCAAATGCATCACCACAAATTAAGTTTTCATTGGTTGTATACAGGCATTACCGCTTTGGAGACGAAAATGAACTACAAAATTGCAATCTGCGACGATGAGGCCGAACAGGCTGCCCTGTTAAAAAGCATGGTGTCCGCATGGGCGGACCAGGAAAACCATACGGCAGACATTGCATTATTCTCATCGGCGCAGGCCTTTCTCTTTGACTATGAACAAAATAATCCCTTTGATATCCTGCTTTTGGACGTAGAAATGCAGGCCGCTATATCCGACACAATGCCCGCAGGCGCCAATGCCTCTGCGGGCATTAATGGAATTGAGCTTGCAAAAAAAATAAGGGAGACAGACAGACGGGCGGAGATCATTTTTGTGACCTCCCATTTTGAATTTATCAGCGAGGGATATGAAGTAGACGCGCTGCATTACCTCGTCAAGCCGGTGGCACAGGCCAAGCTCTCCTCTGTCCTGACGCGGGCAGCCAAAAGGCTTATGGACGCGCCGGCCTCCGTCATCATCAGCTGCGCCGGAGAATCCATAAAGCTGACCGAGGACCAAATCCTGTATGTGGAATCCTTTCTTCATTACGTCACTGTTTACACTTCAGACGCTCAATACAAAATCAAGGAAAGCATATCCGCTTTTGAAGGCAGGCTGTCTGACGCATTTTTCCGCATCCATCGTTCCTATATCGTCTCATTGACGCACATTACACGCATTTCACGCACCTCGGTGACCTTAGAGGGCGGCGCGGTCCTGCCGCTGTCCCGAGGGCAGTACGACAATTTGAACCGGGCCTTTATCCGGCACAACTGATCCCGCTGACCGCAGAAAACCGATATGACAAAGAAAACCTTTTTAAAAATAATACAACTGCAGACCGAACAGTCCGCCAGACACCTGGACGAGGTACGAAGCATCCACAGAGAAATGCGCGGCTATAAGCACGACTTCCACCACTATCTCCAGACATTGAAGGGACTGCTGGAAGCCGAAGAATACGAGCGCGCCGTGAGCTGCATCGACGAACTGGACAAAAGGCTGACCCATGTGGACATGCTCCTGAAAACAGGCAACGTGGCGCTTGACGCCGTTTTATCCGGCAAAATTGCCCATGCCAGGGAGCTGAACATCGATATCACCATAAAAGCAAACGTTCGGGATCACCTAACCCTTTCCGATGTGGAGCTGAGCATCGTTGTAGGCAATCTGCTGGACAATGCCATAGAGGCATGTCTGACATCCTCCGACCAGCCTCCTTTTATGCGGATCTATATTGCCATGAAGGGAAAAATGCTGTATTTCTCCATGATAAACTCTGCCGGAAAAAAAAGGAAAAAGCTGGGCGGAGTTTTTCACAGCGAAAAAAACGGTCTGCACGGCTTCGGGCTGAGACGTGCCTGCGACATTATAGACCGGCACGGCGGCTGGTATAAATTTAACAGCGAGGACGGCGCATTCACCTCGGAATTTCTGGTGCCTGCACTGGACCCGTCAAAAACGTAATTCGTGTACGAAAATCTGCAATTCGTGCACGAATTTGTTTTTTGGAAAACTGCCGGGTAAAATAATCATATATATGGGCATTACATCAGCTTCCGGCTCCGTTTGCCCATTACGCGCCGGGTAAACCTATCAGCGCCGGAGGGAGAAACCGTCTTGAAAATAAAAAATAATATTAAAAAAAACAAAAAAGAAAACGCCGCAGATAATAAACCTTATAAATCTATGCCATCCAACATACTGTGGTGCTTTTCCCGCCAGCTCAAATATACGCCGGAAGTTTTTTTAATGTGTGCCGCTCAGATATTGGTGAACACAGGGATAAGCTACGGGACAGTTTACCTGCCGTCCTTAGTAGTGGCAGAGATAACCGGCGGGCAGACCTTCCGCCATGCTGCGGCGGCCCTGGGCGCCGTGATGCTTGCCATGCTTCTTGGCGGAATACTCCAAAAGCTGTTTTCTTACCTGATATCGGGTAAAGAAGAACTTTACCGCTGCCGGGTGACGACCGAGCTGCACAAAAAAGCCCTGAACTGCTTTTACCAGCAATATGAGCACAAGGCCATGCGTGACCTTTTCAATCGGGCAAGCACGGCGCTCTCACAGTGGAACGGCGTCATGCCTCTCTACGACCTGCCCAGGCAGGCATGGTCCCTGGCGGAAAGCGTTATCTGCTATGCCCTGTTCGGTACGGTGATATCCTTTGTAAGCCCCTGGCTGGTACTGCTTCTCACCCTCACGCCCGTAATCAACTGGTTCAGCCTGCGCGCCTATCAGAACTGGACCTATAAAAACCGCGCCACACGCGCAGACATAGACACCCGGCTGGAATATTTAAACACAAAGCTGGGCGATTTCGGCATAGCCAAGGACGTGCGTATCTACGGCATGGCGGGATGGCTCACGGAAATCTATCGCAGCCTGGTAAAGGAGCATTCCGATTTCAGCCGCATTCAGGAAAGAAATTCCTTCCTCTCCCGCTTACCAGGGCTGGCGGTCATTCTGCTCCGGGACGGGGCTGCCTACGCGATTTTGATATCCATGGCTGTCAAAGGGGAACTGAGCGCGGATAAATTTGTGCTCTATTTTGCCGCCATCTCCACCTTTGCCGACTGGGTCGGCAAAATATTGGGCGGCTGGAGCGACCTGCACAAATCCAGTCTGAGCATCTGCAGCCTTCGGGAATATCTGGAATACCCCGAACAGGACGGCAGCGGAGAAATAACCGCAGACAAGATATCTCCCCTACCGGAAATCAAATTCGAGCATGTTTACTTTCGATACGAGGGCGCCCGGGAAGATACGCTGAAGGACATAAGTCTTACCATTCGTCCGGGCGAAAAAATCGCGATAGTTGGCTTAAACGGCGCGGGAAAGACGACGCTGGTAAAGCTCCTCTGCGGTCTGTACCTGCCAACCGGAGGAGATATCCTCATAGACGGTCATTCCGTCCTTGAATTCCGCCGGCAGGATTACTATTTGCTGTTTTCCCCGATATTCCAGGACGTCCGCACCGCCTTTTATTCCCTTGCGGAGACAGTTTCCTGTAAATCCCCGGAGGCTACGGATTATGCGCTGGCTGAAAAATGCATGCGGGACGCGGGACTGGGCGAGAAAATCGATTCCCTTCCGCAGGGCATTCTGACAAAGCTGGATAAGCAGATCAACAAGGACGGAACCGAGCTGTCAGGCGGCGAGGCGCAGAAGCTGCTGCTGGCCAGAGCGCTGTACAAAAACGCTCCGATCCTGGTGCTGGACGAACCCACCTCAGCGCTTGACCCGATTTCCGAAAATGAAATTTACCTGAACTACAGCCGGATGGCGGCGGGCAAAAGCTCCCTGTTTATCTCCCACCGCCTTGCCTCCACCCGCTTCTGCGACAGAATCCTGTACCTGGAAAACGGGCGCATAACGGAGGAGGGAACGCATGGGGAGTTAATTGCCGCAGGCGGCAAATATGCGTCTCTTTACGAAATGCAGAGCTGCTGGTACCGGGATGAAACCGGCTGACAACGCAGGTCCCAGGCGGCCCAAGCTCTCACGAAAGCCCGAAACAACATCCGCCCGCACATTAATGCCGCGAACCTTTGCAAAGGACGTGCACAGCACTTAGAGGTGAAAACACTATGAAACTGTCCGAACAAATCAAAATTACAAAACGGGGCTGGAGGCTCCTCTTTGACCTTGACAAAACCTTTACTGTCTGCAGCACGGCAGGCTCCGTCCTCAAGTCCCTGATTCCCTATATCCCCATTTACTTTTCCGCCAGGCTGATAGACGCCCTTATCGCCGGAAAATCCGCAAAGGCTCTTGCCGCCTATGCCCTGCTCACCGTGGGACTGACCTTTTTGGCGTCGCTTCTGAGGCAGTGGCTGTTGTCCGTGGAAAAACGCGCAAGCCAGCGCATGTACCTTGCGGAGGATTGGCTATATTCCCGAAAGGCCATGGAGCTTGCCTATGAAGCTATTGAGGACAGAAATACGGCACTGCTTAGGAATCAGATCAAAATGGAGAGCCAGACCGGATTCAACCTGTATTATATTATCTTTTTCTCAGATATGATCGTCTCCAGCCTGACAAAAGTCTTTGCCTCTGTGGGAATGACACTGTCCTTCTTTTCCCTTGACGCGGTTTCCCCCGGGATGAAGCTTGCGCTCACAGGCGGAGTCCTGCTTCTGGCAGGGTACAGTATCTTCTCCAATTCAAAAAGCGCCGCTCTGGAATCCGCCTATTATGCGGCTTGTGTGGATGTCAACACCCTGGGCGAAAAATATCTGACCTATATTACGGATTACAGCGCAGGAAAGGATATCCGCCTGTATGGCATGTCGGATATGATTGCTGATAAAAACGCGGAAATCGGTCTCGTTTTCTTTCTCGGGCAGCTTCGTATGAACATAAAAAAAGCCCTGCTTGCCCTCCCCCAGACGGTCCTACAGGATTTCTTAAAATACGGCGCTTACCTGATTCTAATCGCGGCGTCGATACAGGGAGCGGTATCCGTGGGCTCCATTGCCAAATATGTGTCCTGCCTGATGATACTGATTTCCGCCATATCCGACCTTGTATCGGGGATACAGATGACGCTTGTAAACAGTCGTTACCTGAAGCGGTTCTTTTCCTACTTTGACATCCCCAACAACATGTACCAGGGCACCCTTACCGTGGAAAAGCGGGACGATAACGAATACTATGTGGAATTCTGCAATGTGTCCTTCAAATATCCCAACACGGAAGCCTACGCCCTGCGCAACATAAATATTAAGTTCAAGATAGGCGAAAAGCTTGCCGTTGTGGGCGCCAACGGCAGCGGCAAGACAACCTTCATCAAGCTTATGTGCCGCCTGTACGACCCCACGGAGGGGCAGATCCTCCTAAACGGCGTGGATATCCGAAAGTACGACTATGACGAATATATGTCCATTTTTTCCGTGGTCTTCCAGGACTTTAACCTCCTTGCCATGACTCTTGGACAAAATGTGGCTGCCGCCAAAGACTACGACCCGGATAAAGTCCACGAGTGCCTCATCCAGGCTGGGTTCGGCGAAAGGCTCGCGGCCCTGCCGGACAAAACGGAAACCTATCTGTACAAGAATTACAGCAAAAAAGGCATCGAAATCTCCGGCGGCGAGGCGCAGAAAATTGCTCTGGCAAGAGCGCTGTACAAGGACGCGCCCTTTATGATCCTGGATGAGCCTACCGCTGCCCTGGACCCGGTATCGGAATATGAGGTATACTCCAAATTCAACGAGCTTGCGGGCGAAAAAACGGCAATCTATATCTCCCACCGCCTTGCCTCCTGCCGCTTCTGCGACAAGATAGCCGTGTTCGATAACGGGCAGATCGTCCAAACCGGCGCACACAGCGAGCTTCTGGACGACGCCGACGGCAAATACCGCGAGCTGTGGTTTGCCCAGGCACAGTACTATACGGAGTAAGCCATACCTGTTCTGCCAAAGGGCGCGTATTTCAGCGCCCTATTTTCTACTCCCATTTCCTATTCCTCTTTTCTTTCACATTCCTCCACACACCCTTGAGGCGTACCTTCGCCCAGCATAAGCTTCAACAAGCCCTTCCCGTATCTGTCGATCATCGCAATCCCCACCATTACGCTGTCTTCAACGGTTTCCTGGGATATTTCCCTATCCTTAAATTTGACAAAGGTCTTATAGCGTATCTGGCCATCATTATAATCCATCTCAAAGTTGCCGTTTTTTAAACCGAAATTTGCCCTATGTAAAAATTCCCCCACGGTATTATAATATTTTTCTTCTACCCTGCTGTTTAAAACCAAAAGCACCCTGTAACTGGCTTGTTCCACATAAATATACATTTTTACGTTTCCCAGGATATTTCCCATATTAATACCCGAGGAAAAAAAATGACCTTCTTCATCATATTCATAATTCCATTCATTTTTTTCATAATAAGCTTTAATCGCTTCTATTACCTTTTCCATACGTCTTCACCTCATATTTTATAATTTTCAGAAACCTTCATTACTATTTCATCGTCCAATATTGAAATTCCCAATGCCAGGATAGAGATAATATCATTTCCCAGGCCTGAACAGCAGCACAATAAGTATAACACAATTGCAACGACACTGACGCCTATACTCACCCCCCATATTTTAAACCGCGTACTTTTTATTTCTCTGATGATGATCTGCTCCGGCACGTTACTTTTTTTAATTTTATCTGTTATGTTACCTACAATCTTTTCAATGATTGTATACAGTACGAACGCCATCGCTACAATATTGATGCCTGCAACAATAAATACCAGCTTATTATTGCCGTCCAGCATGCACCTGAGCCCAATTATAATTGCAATCACAACGCTTAGAACAGATATATTTTTATTCATTTGAACCTTTTCCTTCACCAAAGAAGATTTTCAATATAAGAAAGCTTACTTTTATTTCTATCATTAAAAACAAGTACTGAGACATATTTTTTTTTACATGTAACCATTAATTCGCTATTTTTATATATACTTTCTCTTTTACTTTTAAAGCATAAGCTCAGGTTTAATCTCTCCGTCAATTCCCGTTCAATATCGCCCATATGCTTTTTTCGCAAGAAATACCTTGTATTATTCATTGTCAGCATCCTTTTTTGAAAACCTTTCAAAATTAGATTTGTACAGATTATCCAAATTCATTAAATCATCAAAGTCTAACCTGTTCCCTGAAAAATATTTACTTCCTATTTCTTCAGACAATATCTTTTCATCCGGATGCCCATATTTTTTTACAACGCCTATAACATCTTTTAATGTTTCGGTATCGATTTTTAACATAGTTTTTTTTACAAGGTCACTTTTCTTATTATTTAATTCAGCTTGCTTTTTAGCTAAATCATCAAACTTTTTCATCGTACCCTTATCAAACAACGAATCGATCATATCAGACACCATTCTCTTCTGCGTTTTTCCATATTTCTGTTATTTATAACCGCTTCCAACTATCCGTGAAACAGACATGTAGAATTGCCTCCTGTGTCAACATTATACCCCTAATCTTATGCGCTTCTGCGCATATGGAATGAGAAGTTGACACAATGCCCTCCTGTGTCAACATTATACCACAGATATTTTTAATTTACCATAAAAATGTAATATTTTCGTCAAAATTTTAATATGTTTATTTGAATATGGCACATAAATATATAACCTGCAGGCAAAATCAGAAACCGCAGACTCTTGATTTCTCAAAGGCCTGCGGTCTTTGTTCCCTTATCTCCCTAAACCGATTGTCATTCTTTTCTAAAAAGCAAATGATGAAAAAAAGCTATCTTTCTAAATTCCTCAATTTGAGATACCCTCATCTCGAGCTGGATCATCTGGCTCTGCCATTCCTCCGTTCCATGTTTTTCCTGATTTTGCTGAAGGTCCCAGAAGGTGCGAATGCCAAATACATCAAATAGCTTCAGTCCTCTATTCCACCCTGTAATCTGATCGTCTTCATAATATCTAATTGCTCCGAATTTTAAAGATTCGCCATCTTTTCCGTCCAACAGCTCATTTGCTTTTACCAAGTCATCAAGGAGAACCGCCATCTGCATAACCCGGCCTGCACGATTATGCTTTATAACGGAAAGAATCCCCCCGGTCTTCAATAAACGATGCAGTTCATTGATAACCTGCTCTTTATCATCAATATACTCTAAAACATTATGGCATATAATCATATCAAACGAAGCGTCTTCAAGCTCTGAAAGCTTGGAAGCGTCCCCAACAATCTGTGTATATTCATAATCCCCCCATCTTTTACCAAGCATTTCCTCCGAAGGCTCTACAGCCACAACAAGATTTCGTTCCGCAAGATAGTTAGCTGTAATTCCCTCACCGCTCCCGAAATCCAGAATCCTTTTTCCCTCTACATTTCCCAACTGCTCCCAGACGATTCTTTTTAATAACCGTTCCCACGGAGGTAATTCAAGAATAGTATGCATAATCCATTTCTCCCTTCTAAATTTAGTCTGCGTGTGATTACTCGCCTTCCGTTTTCCTGCGCTTATAATATTTGATAAGAGTATCTGTCTCGGCGGCGATACATAGAACGTCAAATGGTCCGGCGTGCACTTTGATGCCTTATCATCAATCCCACCAGCAATAGTAAACGGCCTGCCCGTCATTGAACAGCTTTGTACCGGGAATCAACTCACCATTATCACCAATGAGAAAAGTCGGTTGCGAAAAATCCGTTTCTTCTCCAATATCACTCGGGAATATATCCTTTGGTTCATTAAAAATTTGCTTAATCTCAACAAGTGACAATCTGCTGAAAACAATCAAAGTATCTGCACAAATAACCTGCCCATTGTCCTCCAATCCATAGACCTGCACAAAAATTTTAGCGGCCTTATCTTTGCTTATTAAATTTTCAATAAGAGCAATATATTCATGTTTTCCTTCAAGACGCTCACACGAGAAATCTGTAAAATCATCGGTTGGATCTAAGAAATCTTTGTATGAGAACCAATAGTTTTTTGTAAATTTCCTATTCATTTCATCATTTTTCAGCAATGATAAAATAGTGTCTTTTTGTTGATTATCCATATTGATTGCTCCTTAATTTATGAAAGGAATAGCCACCGTATTTGCGTATTAGCAAAATAGCTCTGCCATCCTTGAAGGTACATGCTGGATTCTTGAGTGTATTATACCACAATTTTATGCGCTTCAGCGCATATGGAATCAGAAGTTGACACAAAGCCTTTCTGTGTCAATATTATACCATAATTTCATGCGCCCCGGCGACTGACTTTATGCATGTTTCCGCTTTGCCCTTCCCTTACCCATTAGAAACGTACCATAAGGCGAACATAAAAAAGCACCCAGAGAATGAAATCATTCTCCGAATGCTTTTACTGCCCAAGGTCCAGTTTGAAATTTCTATAATTGCTTATTTATTATGACGGTTCACCCACTCGGTTGACGCATCCATAGCAGTACGGCAGGCGTTCGTCTGATCCAGAGCGTTCAGCATCACAAAATCATGGATAGTACCCTGCACCCGCAAAGCCGTTACTTCCACGCCCGCACATCGAAGCCTTTCACCAAAGGCTTCCCCTTCGCTGCGTAAAACATCCGCCTGGCCGTTTATTATCATCGTCGGAGGAAAACACTTCAAACAATCTTTGCCCGCCCTAAGAGGAGATGCAGTTATCTGGTTTCTATCCTCCATGGAGGCTGTATACTGCCGCCAGAACCATTTCATCCCTTCCCGGTACAGATAATAGTCCACTGCAAATTGATGGTAACTGGGAGTGTCAAAGCAGGCGTTTGTAACCGGGTAATATAACAGCAGCTTGTGGATACACGGGCCATGCCGCATGGCTGACATCATAATCATGGCGATTGCCATGTTGCCGCCAACACTGTCGCCTGCCACTGTGAGTGAGACATCATTTGCTAACAAAAACCTCTCACCGATGATTTCCTTTAGATGACAAAGACTATAATAGCACTGTTCTATAGCTGTAGGGTATTTCGCTTCCGGTGACCGGCTATATTCGGGGAATACAACCAGAGAATTTGTCCTTGCCGAAAGCTCCCTGACTAGCTTCTCGTGCGTATGAAAGCTGCCGAACACCCAACCTGCGCCATGAATATAGAAAATAATGTTTTTGACTTTTTCACCTTTGGGCGCAATAAAATATACCGGGATACTTCCCCACATTCCAGTATCGATACAAACTGAGGATATATCGGCAGGATATTTATATACTGGCGTATCCTGCATTTCCTCCAATACCCTCCTGCCCTGCTCAGGCGGCATCTGAAAAATCAGCGGAGGTATAGAGCTTTGATTGCAGACAGCCTCCGCAGCGGGTTCCAACGGAACACATCGTTTCATATTTCTTTCTTCCTTTATGCTGTTATCGGTTTTATTATAATATGTAAATGTTCCCTTTTTGCACACCTGTCAGCAAATTTGTCCCACTATCAGGACATACAATAAAGCGCTCAATCGTGAAGGACAACTCTCAATAAAACGAGCCTCGCGTAATCGGACCTATAGCTGCAGCTTGAAAGCCATTCCTCAAAATCCACAGCTGAGCCTGCCGCTATTTCTCATGGATTATGCTCATGGCTTGCCAACTGTGATTTCCCGATTTTCAAAAATCCCGCCTGTCAAAATAGTACTTCCCAGCTTAGTTAGGAGCCGGGGGACACCCACAGTGCTGTCGGATATGCTATCCTCACTATGACTCGGAGTAGATACAATTTCTCTTAATGCCCATATTTTCAAGAAATTCCCGACTGTTTTTACTGCTGATAATGATTGAATTATCAATATTGATAGATTCATAATTTAATCGTTTATCTCTTGTGAAAGTCTCATCTGCAAAATGAATATGTGGTCTCTGTGTATCGATTAACAAAAGTTTTATTCCTTGCTACCAGCAAGGGCACAAAGTCCCTCTCGCCCTGTGCGCTGTCAACGCCGTCATTGATCGCAATGAAACAGACGTTTTTCTGTGGGAAAATCATTTCACTGATATGGACAAGACCACAAAATTCAAGCGGGGCTGCTGACGATAGGAGCCGCCTGGAACTTCTGCGATTAAAGGCGGTTCTTGCTATATGTGCATTGATTTATTCTCATTTCTATTCAAATCTTGACACCGCTAAGTTTTAGCGGTATAATCTTATCACCGATAAGATTGGAGGCTGTTATGGAAATTAGACCTTATCACCACGGAAACCTACGGAATGCTTTGATTAAGGCAGGATTAGAGTTAATCAGTACAGAGGGAGAGGAGAATTTGTCCTTACGCAAAGTCGCTCTAAAATGCGGTGTTAGTAATGCCGCTCCCTATGCTCATTTTAATAGCAAAGATGAATTTATTGCCGCAATCCAACAACATATTATGGACTTATTTACGTCAACATTAGAACAAACAGTAGAGGTGTATGCGGATACCCCTAATCTTCTCTCTTTGCTTGGATCTGCCTATGTAAAATTCTTTTATCAAAATCCCCTATACTTTGATTTCCTTTTTTCCAGAAAAAACATTCGGATAAATTTATCCTTGGATTCGGGAGAAAAGGAACTTCCACCGCTAAAAATACTGAAGCAAGCTGCAATACAAACCTTTAGCAAATTTGATATGGCGGAGCCTATTATGCAAAACAAAATAATAGCGATGTGGGCCTTAGCTCATGGTCTGTCTGCTATCGCAACTATGCCAAATGTGGAA
>ERZ808051.1497-NODE-1497-length-15185-cov-8.316322_pt1 | contig 15185 bp, 15 predicted proteins | sample MGYA00380199_ERZ808051 | MGnify/ENA primary metagenome ERZ808051 (study PRJEB31490, sample SAMN06133391) | mouse gut metagenome | isolation source: J11 | host: mice | place: China: Chengdu | collected 2015-05 ...
CTATCCGGCGCAGGCGTAGGATATCTGAGAGGAGCTGTCCTTAGTACGAGAGGACCGGGATGGACGGACCGCTGGTGCACCTGTTGGCGACCAACGCCACAGCAGGGTAGCCAAGTCCGGCAGGGATAAACGCTGAAGGCATCTAAGCGTGAAGCCCCCCTCAAGATGAGATATCCCTGAATGAACAAGTTCATTCGTAAGACCCCTTGAAGACTACGAGGTAGATAGGCCTAAGGTGTAAGTGCAGCAATGCATTGAGCTGATAGGTACTAATCGGTCGAGGGCTTAACCAAAGTAGATAAGAGTTGATCCAGAAGGATCAAGTCTAAGGATAGGAAAAGTAAATCCGAGTGGATTAACTTTAGACAATCATTGTAGAAAGATCATCAGGTTCGGTTTTGAGGGTATGTCTTTTTTTATTAGAATTTCAAAACACTATCTGCAAAAAAATGCAAATAGTGTTTTTTTTTTGTTGTCTTTATGGTATAATGGAGTTAAATTTGAGATTGCGGTAGATTTTGCGCTTTAACAAGGGGAAATGTACATGCAATTAGATAAATTTGGAAGTATTTTCAAATATATAACTTTAACGTGAGGTGGATTACATGGATACAAAGATTCTGCTTGAAAATGGAACGAATGAATTGGAGGTACTGGAATTCAGACTGGATGGTAATGCATACGGGATCAACGTAGCGAAGATCAAAGAGATCATTACCTATGAAGAGGTTACGCCCGTGCCGAATGCGCATCCCAGCATTGAAGGTATTTTTATGCCGCGTGATACGATGATCACAGCGATTGATTTGAAGAATTGCCTGCAGAGAGGGACATCACAGCCTGGTGGCTTATTTATCATCACAAACTTTAACAAGCTGGATATTGCTTTCCATGTGGATTCGGTCATCGGTATACATCGTGTTTCATGGAGAGACATTATTAAGCCGGGTGCAGCGGTTTCAACGACGGAAGAAGGCGTTTCAACAGGTATTATCAAGTTTGATGAGCGACTGATCATTGTGCTTGACTTTGAGAAGATTGTCACCGATATTAATCCGGAGACCGGTTTGAAGATGACTGATATTGAAGAACTGGGTGAGAGACATAGAATTGATGTGCCGATTCTGATTGCTGAGGACTCTCCGCTTTTGAATAAACTGATCGTGGATTCGTTACATAAGGCGGGGTATGCGAACCTGATCCATACTGAGAATGGTCAGCAGGCATATGATGTCATACAGGAGTGTAAGAGAGAAGGCACATTGAAAGAGCATGTACAGTGTGTCATCACAGATATCGAGATGCCTTTGATGGATGGTCACAGGCTCACGAAACTTATTAAGTCAGATGAAGAGACGAAGGATATTCCGGTTGTTATCTTCTCCTCACTGGTAAATGAAGAAATGAAGAGAAAAGGAGTGTCCCTCGGTGCCAATGCGCAGCTCTCCAAACCGGAGATCGGTAATCTGGTACGCGTAGTGGATGATCTGGTTTTAACTGGTGAAAGGTCATAACAGTTATCCCACAACTTCTGCTGTGAGAACGGCGGAAGTTGTGGGATAAGGCTTGTGATAATATAAGCAATGAAGGCTGGGAGTTTCCCGGCTTTTATTTGGTACGAGGATATGTGATGACAGGTGAAGGATTAGAAGGATTGCTTGAGAAGCTGGAGAATTCAGAGAAGGTTCTTGTCGGGATTGGTGAAGAATTTCAGTATGATTGGGAACGGCTGATTTCGGACCGGCGCTATCAGGAAATCGAGGCCGAGATTGGCGACAGGGAAGCGTATGTCTGGATCACACCTTTTTTACAGAAAATGATCCTACAGCAGCCGGCAGATGATAAGTGGAAGAGGGCTTATGATTCTCTGGAGAAGCTGCTTGCCGGAAAAGATTATTTTATTGTGTCGCTGTGTATGGATGATTACATTTACAGCACGAATCTCGAAAAGGAAAAGGTCGTGACGCCGTGCGGCGGTTTCCGCAAAATGCAGTGTGATTGTAATTGCAGTCATAGCCTCTGGGATGTTCCGGAGGACAGCTTTGATGCAGTAAAGCGATATTATAGGAAAGAGATTCCGCTTGATGCTCTGCAGGAACCGGTCTGTCCGGTGTGTGGGGCTAAACTGCGGTTTAATCAGCTCGGCGTGACAAGTTACGCTGAGGAAGGATATCTGGAACAATGGCAGGGATATACCAGATGGCTGCAGAGTACCGTGAACAGACGGCTTTGTGTTTTGGAGCTGGGGGTTGGCATGGAATATCCTTCTGTGATTCGTTTTCCGTTTGAGAAAGTAGTCTTTTACAATCAAAAGGCATTTATGTACCGGATACACTCGAAACTCTATCAGGTAAGTGAGGAGATGGGCGGCAGAGGCGCAGGTATTCAGGCAGCTGCGGTGGATTATATTTGTGGAAAACAGCAGAATGTGATAAAATGAGACAGAAAATTTTTTATGGAGAGGAATTATGAACTCGAGCGAAGAATACTTGGATAATCTTTTAAAAGCTTTGTTGGAGAGCGAAAATAAAACTGACCCGAAGCCGGATAAAGAGGAGTCGCCGGAGGCAATGTTTGCTTCTATCGGAGATATTTCAGAGAACAATAATGCGGAGAAGGCGGAGGAACAGGCAGAAGATGATCTGGAGCAATCCGCGCCGGCAGTATCTAATAAGGCGATGAGTACGGACGAGATAGAAGAAATGTTCGCTACCATGAGTGACGGAATCGTAACGGGCAGTTCGGCATTGACGAAAGATCCGATGAATTCTTTGCCTGAGGAATCTTATGCGGAGGAAGCTCCAGAGAGTGCCGGACCGGCACCGGAGGAGATTGCGCAGCCGGATGAGATTTTGACAGATGAATCTCCGGAAATGGATGAATGGACGGGGGAAGAATCCGGGATTCCTGCTGACGGTCTGGCAGACGAAAGTGCAATGTCAGATGAGAGGGCATTGGCGGAAACGGTACTGCCGGAAGAGACTTCGTTTGAGGAAGACACAACTTTGGACGAATGGGCGCTGGAGGAAGATGCGTTCCCGGAGGAAGAGCCGCTGGCAGAAGAAGCAGCCTTGGATGAGTGGGCGCTGGAGGAAGATGCATTCCCGGAGGAAGAGCCGCTGACAGAAGAAGCAGCCCTGGATGAGTGGGCGTTGGAAGAAAATGCGTTCCCAGAGGAAGAGCCATCAGCAGAAGGTGAAGCTTTGGACGAATGGGTGCCGGAAGAAGGGGAACCTCTGAATGAATGGGCACTGGAGGAAGAAGCATTTCCGGAGGAGGAGCCGTCAGCAGAAGACGCAGCCTTTGACGGATGGGCGTTAGAAGAGGATATGCTCGCGGAGGAGCCGATGCCGGAGGACAGTGAGGCTTTAGAAGAGTGGAGGACGGCAGAGGATGAAATATTCGAAGAGCCGATGCCGGAAGACGGTGAGACTTTAGAAGAATGGACACCGGAACCAGGCGAGAATGAGTCTGCAGAAGAATGGCTGGCGAAAGAGAAGGAATCTCTGGATGAATGGGCCCTGGAGGAAGAGGCGCTTCCGGAAGATCTGATAACGGAAGATGAACCTTTGGATGAATGGGCCTTGGAAGAAGAGATGCCAATGGAAGAAACAGTGGCGGACGAAGGCGGGATTTCGGACGAATGGACGAGTGATGAAGATGTGCTGTCTGACGAAAGTTTTTCGGAAGAAAGTACGGAAATAGATGAATTGGCAGCAGAGGAAGCCGAGGCGACTGAAGAGAGACTGCCGGAAGCCGATGAATGGAAGACAGTAGAAGATGTGCTGTCAGAAGAGAGTCTGTCGAAAGCCGATGGATGGAAGACGGTAGAAGATGTGCTGTTAGAAGAAGGCCTAGCAGGAGCGATGGAAGCCGATGAATGGAAGACAGCGGAAGATGTTCTGTTAGAAGAAGGTCTAGCAGGAGCGGTGGAAGGCGATGAATGGAAGACAGCGGAAGATGTTCTGTTAGAAGAAGGCCTAGCAGGAGCGGTGGAAGGCGATGAATGGAAGACGGCGGAAGATGTTCTGTTAGAAGAAGGCCTAGCAGGAGCGGTGGAAGGCGATGAATGGAAGACGACGGAAGATGTTCTGTTAGAAGAAGGTCTAGCAGGAGCGGTGGAAGGCGATGAATGGAAGACAGCGGAAGATGTGCTGTCAGAAGAGAGCCTGCCGGAAGTGTCGGAAGCTGATGAATGGAAGACAGCGGAAGATGTGCTGTTAGAAGATAGCCTGCCGGAAGTGTCGGAAGGCGATGAATGGAAGACAGCGGAAGATGTGCTGTTAGAAGATAGTCTGCCGGAAGTGTCGGAAGGCGATGAATGGAAGACGGCGGAAGATGTGCTGTTAGAAGATAGTCTGCCGGAAGTGTCGGAAGCTGATGAATGGAAGACAGCGGAAGATGTGCTGTTGGAAGAGGGGCTGTCGGAAGCGGTAGAAGCCGATGAATGGAAGACAGCGGAAGATGTGCTGTTGGAAGAGGGGCTGTCGGAAACGATGGAAGCCGATGAATGGAAGACAGCGGAAGATGTGCTGTCAGAAGAGAGTCTGCCGGAAGTGTCGGAAGCAGCAGAAGGATGGACGTTAGAAGAAGAGGGAGATCCGGAAGAGAATACAGCGGGGAAACCGGATGCAATAGATGAATTGACGCTGGAAGAGGCGCTGCTGTCGGATGAGATGACGCCGGAAGCCAATGCGGCGCTGGAAGAATGGGCGCTGAGTGATGATTCGGTACTGGATGAGATGGAACCGGAAGAATCGACAGCGATAGATGCGGAGACGGACGATGCATGGTCGATGGATGAGTCCGAACCGGATCTGGCGGAGGAACTGGAAGAAACTTCATCGGAGGAAGCGTGGTCTCTAGAAGAGTTGGAAGTGGATACAGCAGAAGAGCTTGAGGATATTCCGATAGAAGAAGAGGAAGCAGGACTGTCCGGGAAAGAGGAAGCTGTGGAACTGCCAGAACCGCAAAAGGATTCAGCGGGCGGGGAATCGCCGGTGGAGGAGAAGCGTTCGGAGGAAGCCCCCGAGCTGGATGAATGGCCGGCAGATACAGAAGAAGTACCGGGCCTGGATGATGATTTGATGCTGGATGGATGGGCCTTGGATGAGGATGTTCTGGCAGGAGAATTAAATGTGAAAGAAGATACGGAGATGGATGATATTTTGAAAGAGACAGAATCTGCCCTGGATGACTTTTTGACAGAGTCCGGGGGCCTGGAGGATGACGGAGCAGGGGAAGCGGAGGATTTAAATCTGGCGGCAGATTTTGGTTTAGGCGATCAGGATGTGGATGATTTTGAATTGAGTGGTGATGATATGGCGATAGGTGAGACCATGTCGGAAGAAGACATTGACCGGCTGTTAGGCGATGATTTTGCACTTGACGAGACGGGAAATGATGATGAAGGACTCTCCGCACTTCTGGAAAGCATGGGACAGGATGACGATCTTTCGGCGATCAGCGATCTGCTGGAGAAGGCGGATCAGGGACTGACGGAAGACGATGATATGCTTGCCCTTCTGGAAGAGAGTTCCGCGGAGAATACGGAGGACAACGATGATGCATTTGATTTCTGGGGGAAGGATGAACCCGCAGGGATCAGATCCGGCAGCATCCGGGAGAATAAAGAGGAAGGACTAGATGAATTAGTGCCAAAGACAGAAGATAAGAAGAAAGAAAAGAAGAAAAAGGAAAAGAAAAAGAAGAAAGCCGGTAGAGAGAACGGGGCAGAGAAGCCTGAAAAGCAGGGATTTTTCAGCAGACTTATGGGTGCGCTTCTGGAGGATGACGAAGATATTGATGCTGCTTTGGCGGATGGCAGCGCCGGGGAGCTTGGCAGTCTGTCCGACGAGAATCAGGATCTGTTAAAAGAACTCAACGCGGAAGACAAAAAGAACGCCGGGAAGAAAGCGAAGAAGAAAAAAGAGCCGAAGAAAAAGGCAAAAGAGGATAAGAAGCCGAAGAAAGCTCCGAAGCCCAAGAAGCCGAAGAAAGAGAAGAAGGTTAAGAATGTGGAGCCTGAGGCACCGGGCAAGCGGATCTCCAGGACGAAGATTGTTTTCGTCGTGATCTTCTGCGGTTCAATCGCAGTGGCGATCATTGTGGTGAACAAGTTTATTCCTGATTATATGCAGAAACAGCAGGCGCGTGAGATGTACAACAGCAGCCAGTATGAGGAAGTATATGAACTGCTCTACGGTAAGGAGCTGAACGAGGAAGAGACGGCATTGATGCAGAAGAGCAATGTTATCCTGCAGGTAAAGAGAAAGTGGAATTCTTATGAGAATTACAGCAGGATGAACATGCCTGCTGAGGCGCTGAATGCTTTGTTTGAAGGTGTGGAATTCTACCACCTGTTCAGTGCAGAGGCACAGCTGTGCGGCGTGTCAGGAGAGGTTGACGGTATCTATGCAAAGATTCTGGCCGAATTGTCGGGGAATTACGGTGTGTCGGAGGAAGCCGCGTTGGATGTTATCGCATCGGAAGATGAACTGACATATTCCGGGAAACTGTATTCTATTTTGAACGGCAACGGAATCGGGACACCAGAGGAGGAAGAGCAGCCTAAGGTGAAAGAGGATGTGCTGCCTGAGGAAGAAGAGATCATCGACAGACTGGAAAATACAGAAGTATCGGATGGTGCGGAAGCGGCCGATCCTATGGATACGACGGAGAATGCAGATGTGCCGAATGATACAGATACGACGGAAGCGCCTGATGAGACTTCGGCAGAGATTCAGGATGTAATGCCGGCAGATGATCTGTGATTCCGGATGGCAGGTCACGGCAACAGAGAAAAGACGATGACAAAAGGCGATGGCATTCCACAGCAAACAGGGAAGGCCAGATGACAGGAGCGGATAATAGAGATGGTAGCAATTATCGACTATGACGCCGGCAATATCAGGAGCGTAGAGAAAGCAGTCTCGTTGTTGGGAGAAGACGTTAAAGTGACAAGGGAGCGGGGAGAGATTCTCTCCGCAGACCATATTATACTTCCGGGGGTGGGGGCTTTCGGCGATGCGATGGAGAAGCTTCGCAGTTACGGACTGACGGAAGTGATCGAGGAAGCTGTCGGTGAGGGGATACCTTTTCTGGGAATCTGTCTCGGACTGCAGCTGCTGTTTGAGAGCAGTGAGGAGAGCGAAGGCGTAAAGGGGCTGGGAATTCTGCCGGGCAGGATCGTCAGGCTGCCGGAAGCGCCCGGATTGAAAATACCGCATATCGGCTGGAATTCTTTGCGGTATCCGAACCGGGGAAGACTTTTTGCGGGAATTCCGGAGGAGTCTTATGTGTACTTTGTGCATTCCTATTATCTGCAGGCAAAAGAAGAGGAGATTGTTACAGCGACGACGGAATATGGAGCGTGTATCCATGCTTCTGTGGAGAAGGGCAATGTATTTGCGTGCCAGTTCCATCCGGAAAAAAGTTCCGAGGTTGGGCTGCATATTCTCCGGAATTTTCTGGAGATCAGAAGCGTAGGAAGATAAGAAGCAAGAGAAACTTTGGCTGGTGAAGAGGAATGCATACGAAAAGAATCATTCCCTGCCTGGACGTGAAGAACGGACGGGTTGTTAAAGGGGTAAATTTTGTAAATTTTAAGGACGCGGGAGACCCGGCAGAGGTCGGAGCGGCCTATGACAAGTCGGGAGCGGATGAGTTGGTATTTCTGGATATCACCGCTTCTTCCGATGCGCGCGCGACGGCCGTGGAGATGGTCCGCAGAGTGGCGGAACGGGTTTTTATCCCCTTTACGGTGGGCGGCGGAATCCGCACGGTGGAGGATTTTAAGGCGATCCTGCGGGAGGGGGCCGATAAGGTGTCGGTCAATTCGGCAGCGATCATGAATCCAAGGCTGATCTCCGATGCGGCGGATAAATTCGGCAGCCAGTGTGTGGTGGTGGCCATTGATGCGAAGAAGCGTGCCGACGGCAGCGGCTGGAATATTTACCGCAACGGCGGCCGGATCGATATGGGCATTGATGCGGTGGAATGGGCGATGGAGGCGGACAGGCTGGGAGCCGGTGAAATCCTGCTGACCAGTATGGACGGAGACGGTACAAAGGCCGGATATGATCTGGAGCTGACCCGCGCTATCGCCGGACAGGTGTCGATTCCGGTCATCGCTTCCGGCGGTGCAGGGACGATGGAGCATTTCCACGAGGCGTTTACTGTGGGCGGTGCGGATGCGGCGCTGGCGGCTTCGCTGTTTCATTTTAAGGAGATGGAGATCCGGGATTTGAAACTTTTTCTCAGGAAAAAGGGCATTCCGGTCAGAATATAGCAGTGTTGTAATGGGGAGGATACGGGTATGGCAATGTTGAACAATGACTGGGCGAAAGCGCTTAATCCGGAGTTTCACAAGGAATATTACAGGCAGTTGTATACTTTTGTTAAGGACGAGTACAGCAGGAGAGTCATCTATCCCCCGTCGGAAGAGATTTTCAGTGCGTTTCATTTTACGCCCTTGAGTGAGGTGAAGGTGCTTTTGCTGGGGCAGGACCCGTATCATAATGAGCATCAGGCCCACGGCATGAGTTTTTCTGTCCCGCAGGATCAGAAGGAGATTCCGCCTTCTCTGCAGAATATTTATAAGGAACTGCAGGAGGATCTGGGCTGTTACATTCCCAACAACGGGTATTTGAAGAAGTGGGCGGATCAGGGTGTGCTGCTGTTGAATACGGTATTGACTGTGCGTGCCCATCAGGCCAATTCCCACCAGGGTAAGGGATGGGAACAGTTTACGGACGCCGTGATCGAGGCCGTCAATGCACAGGACAGGCCTGTTGTCTATCTGCTCTGGGGGCGGCCGGCACAGAGTAAGATTCCGATGCTGACGAATCCGAAGCATCTGATCCTGAAAGCGCCGCATCCCAGTCCGTTGTCGGCATACCGCGGTTTCTTTGGCTGCCGGCATTTCAGCCAGTGCAATGAGTTTTTGAAAGCGAACGGCGCAGAACCGATTGACTGGCAGATTGAGAATATATAGTTTGGGTTCGAGTGAACATAAGCCTTCCGTGACGGGACACAAATAACTGTTAAAAAAGAAGCATGGCAGGCGGCATAAATAAAACGGCCCGCAGGTTCTATTCCAGAGCCTGCGGGCTTTTCGTCGTTCACGGTACGTACAGTGGCTTATGCCGTCGAGTATGGTAAGTTCCTGTATCAGCCCTGCCATGCGAGGATTCATGCGGAGCGTGGCGACCGCTGGCAGAAAAAGTAACAGGCAGGAAACCCAACAAAGATGGAATTACCTGCCTGTGCGTTATTTCCTGAAAAGATCTGAGTGTGAACCGGTATCGATTAGGGTCAGTGTTAAAATATCATTTTCGATGAAATAGATTAACAGCCAGTCCGGCTTGATATGGCATTCCCGAAAACCTGCAAGGTCTCCGGTCAACCCATGGTCGCGGTAGCGTTCTTCGAGATGCCTACCCTGACGCAGCAAGTCGACAACTTCATCCAGCAAAGAGATATCCAGCCCACGTTTTTTCATGAGTTTATAAGCCTTTTTATAGGCTGTGGTAAATTTGACCTGGTACATCAATCATCAAGAGCCGCTTTTAAATCTTCCATACAGGAATATCCTTTGACGTCAGGATCGCGGGAAATACGGCGGGCTTCTGCCATAGCATCAAGGGTTTTCTGGCTGTACGCTGGCATCTCCACGGCAAAAGGAAGCCCGCCGCGAAGGACGCATTGATACAGGAACATATTTACTGCACTGGACATATCCAGTCCGAGCCGGCTGAAAAGAGCCGAAGCTTCTTGTTTTATGTTGGCATCGATTCGAATCTGAGTTGGTGTTGTTGCCATTTGACTACCTCCCTTTTCTTTATTATATACGATATGGTTTACAATGTCAATCAAAATAAAAATAAAATGATGGCAGGGGCGGTAGAAATATTTGGAACCAATCAGCCGGGGAACGGGCGTGGGGTGTCACGCATAAAAACCGGAAATCAAACGGGGGATGGTAGATACGAGAATAAGTAGAAGTGAGAGTTCTCTTCGTAAAGCAAGCTTATATAAAGATGCCGCAATGAATGCGTTAAAAGAAGTAACAGAGTTCGATAGCAAAATAATAAACTCGAATGATAAGTATTTGGAAACATTAAATGAGGCCGATTCGATTGAGTATGAAATATTGAAGGAGAATATGGCGAAGGCTGAAACGGAAGAGGAAAGACAGGCTATTAGGGATAGAATGGCTGAAATGAAGAAAGAACGGTATCAGAAGGATACTGAGAACAAAGAATTTTATGTAAAACAGCAGAATAATTATAAAAATTATACTTTACAAATTCTTGCATCGGTAGCAGCAGTGGCAGGGTTTATAAAGTTCCGAAAACCTATAATGGATATTGGCAAAAAACTGATTACGAAGAGATGGGAGAGATTAGGATGCTGATAGATGTAGCTGACTTGAGGACAATACCAAGTGAGATAGAAAGTATTATTTTGGCGAACTTTTCTAAATTACCGAAGGAGATAGTTAATAAAATCAAAAATAATAATATATGCTATAAGAACGATGTACGGTGTGCTATTGAGGATTATTATGGTCCTTTTTCATATTTGTCAGAGCAGTTTTATAAAAGATTAGTTTTTGGCATGGAAGGTCATGAATTGGTCTTATATCATGCTACAAAAATATTAAGCAAATTACAGGTTCTTGAACAAGGATTAAAAACTAATGAATGGAAAGCCTATAGTTCCCTTCTTATTGAATCATTGGATAGTATTGGCTTTGATGCACAAAGAAAGGGTGAAATAATGAGGCTTGTAGAAAAAGAATATAAGAGGAAATATTCTGTAGCGAGTAGAAAGGCTCAATTGTGTTTCTTTTCTGATATGGGACAGATAGATCAGGAAGGCAGTGCTGGTTGTGAACAGTTTTGTGAGAGCATTGGTGGAGAGATTGCGAGATGGGCGTTAAAAGATAGTCACCCAGAATTGTATGCTCCCTTAAAGAATAAGGGGGAAGCCTTTGTAGTGAAATTTAGGATGCCATTTACCGATGTAGTAGATTTTGAGAAAGAAACAATTCTTTACCAGTTTGTGTCACATTATGCAGCTAAATATTTTTTTGATTTTAAATATGATATTCAATTTACGAGTATGACTGAATCTGATATTCCAAAAGAAAACATACTGGAACTGATTCCATATACAAAAGAGGTAGATTATTAGAAAGAATATTTGTAAAAGTGAGAAAGGAGATATTGTTGCATGGTTGTTCGGACTGAAACTTATAAAGATATGGAAGAAGACATTGCCACATTAATGGATGTGGATGAGATGTTTATTTATGAAATAATGCATGATATCAGCGAGAAATGTTTATGTGGCTTTCATTCTGATTGGGATAAATATGAAAGTTTAATAGATGATTTTATAACCGAATATGCGGATTTAAATATTATAGATGAAATATATGTTTATCATTTAGGTAGACATATTGTTCAACCTAAAGAACTGTGGCCTTTAAAGGAGCTGCTAACCACAGAAAATGAGTTTTCCTATTTTTTGAAGAAAAATAAAATCCATTTCATGCAGCGGGAGGATAATTTGGAGTTTTTCTATGGTAATAAATTGATTTTACCTGAACAAATATTACAAAGCGGGCAATTTCATTTGTTGGCAAAAAGATTGGGATATTTAGGTGAGGCAGATTACTGTGTTAATGGTTTTGCTTTTTGGCCTAATATAGATAAAACATCAGAAGGGTATTTTCAGGATTTGAAAAGGGGTCCAGAAATCCTTGAAAATTTGGGCAGATTTATAGGAAAGGATTTATGGAGAGAGTACAAAAAACAATCTAAATACTATGGTATTGTTTTTAAAGTACCTATGCCAGAAATCATATATGACGGCATAGATGGATTATTCACTAAAGAAGAAAGTGCGAGATTCTTTATAAAGAATGCACTTTTTTATTTGAATGATTGTTATCGTAATTGCCCAGGAGGAAATAACCTAATGCTTCGGATTTCGGATACAAAGAAAGTTGTTGTTGATCATTGTATTTTAATAAAGGAAGATGACGTACTGTAAGCGTCAAATAAGATAGTGGATAGAAAAATAACCACCAATCCTCCATATCTGTGACGGACTGGCCATATCATAGATAACACCATCAAAGATCTCCACCCTTCTGTTTTCTGGTAGAGCCTCATATTGCTCCAGAGTTACATCTGCCATGCTGTCACAGTCCTTTAGTTTGATTTTGATAATAGTATAGCATATAACGCAGAAATGGCAATATATGGTTATTTTCATACGGTCTGAAGCTTAAGAATGTATTATTTATGAGGATAAGACACAATTTGATCTTTTAGAAAGTTTCATGCAGCAGGATGTTTTACAAACTATTTTAAATATTGGTTGTCAATCCGCGGGAATTTGCTATAATATATGCGGGGCAGCTGTTGGTAACAGAAGATCAGCGGGCCATAATAAATAATGTAGTTGAAGTAAAAGCAGGCGTGCATTCGCATAAAACGTAAACAGAACAGTTAAGAGCAGCGAAGAACACGTCAGGAAAGAGCGATAGAAGAAAGGAATACAGATAAAGATGAGTAAAGTACCGTTTGTGACAAAACAGCAGGTGGAGGAGATCGCCAGGACTTATCCCACCCCTTTTTATTTGTATGATGAAAAGGGAATCCGGGAGAATGCCAGGGCGGTGCAGGAGGCTTTTGCGTGGAACAAGGGGTTTAAGGAGTTTTTTGCAGTGAAGGCGTGTCCGAATCCCTTTTTGATCCGGATCATGCATGAGTATGGCATTGGCTGTGACTGTTCTTCGCTGACGGAATTGATGCTCAGCAAAGCGATCGGGATAGAGGGGCATGATATCATGTTCTCTTCCAATGAGACGCCGGCTGAGGAATTCGCGTACTGCGACAGGATAGGAGGCATCATCAACTTAGATGATTTCACGCACATTGAATTTGTGGAAAAGATACTCGGCAGGCTGCCGGAGACGATGAGCTGCCGGTACAATCCGGGCGGGGTTTTCCAGATGAGCAATGGGATCATGGATAATCCGGGGGATTCCAAATACGGCTTCACTTATGAGCAGCTGCTTGCAGGTTACAGAGTTTTAAAGGAAAAGGGCGTAAAGCATTTCGGACTGCACGCATTTCTGGCCAGCAATACGGTGACCAATGAGTATTATCCGCAGCTGGCGAAGCAGCTTTTTGAGCTGGCGGTGCAGATCAGGGAGCAGACCGGTGTTGCGCTGGAATTCATCAATCTGTCCGGCGGCGTGGGGATTCCTTATGCACCGGAGCAGGAGGGCAATGATATCCGTGCGATCGGGGAAGGCGTCCGTCGTGTTTATGAGGAGGTGCTTGTTCCGGCAGGGATGGGCGATGTGGCAATTTATACGGAGATGGGACGTTTTATGACGGGCCCTTACGGTGTGCTGGTGACGAAGGCGGTCCATGAAAAGCATATCCATAAGGAATATATCGGCGTGGATGCCTGTGCGGTGAATCTGATGCGGCCGGCGATGTACGGCGCTTATCATCATATCACGGTGCTGGGCAAGGAAGATGCGGTCTGCGATCACAGATATGACGTGGTGGGATCGCTGTGTGAGAACAACGACAAGTTCGCGATCGACAGGATGCTGCCGGAGATCGAGCGGGGGGATTATCTCGTGATCCACGACGCGGGGGCACATGGGTTTGCCATGGGATATAATTACAATGGTAAGTTGAAGTCGGCGGAGCTTCTTTTGAAGGAGGACGGCAGTGTGGAACTGATCAGGCGTGCGGAGACGCCGAAGGATTATTTTGCAACGTTTGACTGCTTTGATCTTTTTGAGAAACTGGAAGTTAGAAATTAAAAAGGAAATGGCTGAAATCTTCGATGATGCGAAGTTTTCAGCCATTTTTTAATGCCGGCGATGGGACTTGAACCCATACGAGACATAAAAAAGCCTGATTTTATGCGGGTTTCGGGAACGTTAATTCAAAAGGTAATCAAAAAGGTAATCAAACGTATGTTTGGATAAAAGTGATTTAGAAAGGAGTATCTTGCACGTATGATATTTTTTATAGCATATTTATACTGATAGACAGTTGGTGTCGTTTTTGAGTTCGAGTCTCAATATCAGTTTTTGAAATATTGTATGGTAATCATACAATATCGTGAAATAAATGTATAAAATGTAAATCTTGTCCGTATACTCTAATAAATTGCAAATTTGGAGGAGCGTCATGGCAAGAGGACAAAGAAAATCTATTGATGAAAAGATTAAACAGAAACAGGAGCTTATTGATAGTATCAAAACAAGATTGGAACATGAAAGAAAAGAGCTGGAAGAGCTTTTAAATGAAAAGCAACAGCAGGAAGTAAAAGTTCTCAATGACTTTCTTAAAACGTCTGGAATGAGCGTATATGAAGCCACAGAGGTATTACAGCAATATGTATCCGGACAATATAAAGAAACTGCGTAAAAAATAGGGCAGAAGAGTAATATATAACTCAACTGCCCTAAAATAATGCAACTAAATAATAAATTAGCGCATGGAAGGATAGAGCTTGTAGTACAAAGTGATGATACGTTGGGCTATAAACTCGATGGTGCTGATACAGTAATCCCTTTTAGTAAATATGACGTTAAAGCATCTAGTAAAGGAGCTACGTCAAATTCTCAGAATCATGCATCTGTTAGTATTACTGTGCCAGCGAGCATAAAAAGAGGACTCTTAATTTGTATATCAACTGGATGGATGTCGGCAATTACACAAAATACGCCCTCGGGAAGCGGAATTAAAAAGATAGAATCAAATAATTATAGTGTAAGAAATACTGGTGCTGCGTGCTCTAGTCAAGTATCAATATATAAGTGTGAATTTAACGAGGGTGGCACTATAACATTACAGTATGGGAATACAAGTAACACTGGATATGCAACGAGTCAATTCGTTCTGATTGCATAGATATCATTTAATCAAAATAATCCTCTGGCCGCACTGCTTCTATACTATTAATAGTAAGACTCATAGTATAAGTTAAAACATTGCTGCCATCTGTGTTGTATGATCGTGTTGGATGAGCTAAACCACTTACTTTATGTTTTTTGCCGCAAACAACTATATATCCTGATACACTACTGTTTAAAATGGTATTGCCAAAACTCTGATTAACAATTTTATAAGTGATTG